>ERZ1292623.653-Hain-H51-01um-R1-653-length-36026-cov-22_pt1 | contig 36026 bp, 44 predicted proteins | sample MGYA00564398_ERZ1292623 | MGnify/ENA primary metagenome ERZ1292623 (study PRJEB36523, sample SAMEA6512633) | groundwater metagenome | collected 2019-01-07 | study: AquaDiva: Metagenomics assemblies of 32 groundwater samples
CACCAGTAATCATATTTTTTACAAAGTCTTTGTGACCAGGAGCATCAATAATAGTTATTTGTCTTTTCGGAGTTATTAATTTTTTATAAGATAAATCTATTGTAACTCCTCTTTCTCTTTCTTCTTTAATATGATCCATAATATAAGCAAATTCAAATCCCGGTTTACCATTTCTCTCAGCCTCTTCTCTTAATTTTTTCATTTCTTGTTCTGGAACAACTCCACTAAGAAACATAAGTTGACCTACACAAGTACTTTTACCATGGTCTACATGACCTACAAAAACAACATTAAGCGTTGGTTTAGTTACTGCCATTTTTATCTGTTAAATTTTAAATAGTTATATTTAAAAAAAGATGTTTATAAAGGTTTCTGTTTTTGATATAATATGGAAGAAATAAAAAATAATTTTATTCAAAAAATAAAAGAAAATAAAAAATATAGAAATATAAGTGATAATGTAATTTTAAGAGAGATAGAAAATTATATGAAAAAATATCAGACTGATTTGTATGATGAGAAATTTGCTGTTAAAATTATTAGAAGACAACTACATAGAATTTATAGCAGTTATCAAACTAAAGGTAAGAAAGAGATAAAAAGATTATTAGACGAATTAAAAAATAATGAGAATAATGTGAAGATAATAAATGAAATTTTATCGACTACTTTATCTACTAAGGAGAGATTAGATAAATATTTTTATATATATAATAAAATATTTGAGTTATCTAAAAAACCAGAATCTATAATTGATTTAGGATGTGGATTAAACCCCATAAGCATAAATTATATGAATCTAGAAAAATTAAGATATTATGCTTACGATATAAATGATTATGATATAGAATTTATTAATAAATTTTTTGATTTAATGAAGATTGATGGAAAAGCTGAAATTTTGGATATAAGAGATTTAGAAAGTTTAAGGAGAATTCCAAAATCTGATATTATATTTATGTTTAAGGTTTATGATTTAGTTGTTCCTAAGACTAAAAGGTTTAAAAAAATTGGTGAGGAAATTATAAATATTCTTAAAGAAAAATCAGAATTTATGGTGATTAGTTTTGCTACTAAAACTTTAACTAGGAAATCTATGAACCTTCCAAGAAGAATAGGTTTTGAAATGATGTTAGATAGAAATAATCTAAAATATAGCTATATACAGACTGATAATGAGATTTATTATGTTATAAGAAAGAAAGTATAAAATAATTTATACAAAACTTAATTAACTTATTTCTTCTTTATATTAAATGATGAAAGAAAATTTAATAAACTATTTGAAGAACCAGGAGTTTCCTGATTCTATTATAAATGCATTTAAGGTTATAGATAGAAGATATTATGTTCCTGAAGAATTTGAATCTCAAGCTTATGCAAATATAGCTTTGCCTATAGGATATGGCCAAACAATTTCGCAACCATATACAATCGCTTTCATGCTTATGCTTCTTGAATTAAAAGATAATATAAAAATTTTAGAAGTTGGTTCTGGTTCTGGTTATGTTTTGGATCTTATTAATAATATATCAAAAAATTCTCAAATATATGGAATTGAGAGAATAAAAGATTTGGTAGATAAATCTAAGAAAGTTTTGAAGTCAAAAAGTAATATAAATATTATTTTTGGAGATGGATCCAAGGGATTGATAGATGATGCTCCTTTTGACAGAATACTGGTAAGCGCATCTTCAGACAAAATTCCCCAGAAAATTCTTGATCAGTTGACATTTGGAGGAATTTTAGTAATCCCAGTAAAAGATAAGATTGTGGTTGTTAAAAAAAATTATAGAGAAAATGTAGTAAAGGAATATTCAGGGTTTGTTTTTGTACCTTTAATAGACTCTAATTAAAATTATTTCTTGATTTTTAATTTATGCTCTATCTCATTATCTATTTTTCTAAAAAGTTCTTTTAATACTTCCCTTAAATCCCATCCAGAAGATGTTGTTTCTATATGGAATACATTAATAGAGATTTTTGAATGAAGACTATACTTAGGTTTTGCTCCTTCTTTTTTATGTTCTTTAAAATGCAAGTAAAAAGAAGATATATTTCTAAATTTTTTGTTAATTTTTTCTAGTTCAGAATTAATAATTTTATCGAATAGATTTTTTTCATTATCTTTCATTAAATCTATTCCAGAAGTTTGAATTGATATCATAATAAAATTAAGATATAGTCTTATATATATTTTTAGGTAAATTAATCTTGTGTCTACAAAAATATATAAATTAGGATTTTATTTAAAATACTTTGTGGATAAATGTAATCTAACTTATGATGTGAATAAATTTCAAATTTACAGTGGTAATACTTTAGATCAGATATTAAAAATTTTTGCAGATGAAAGAGTTCCTGCTTCTATATCTCAGATTTTGCAAATAAGATACGATTTAATAAACGAAAACAGTAGTATCAGAGATTTTTATTTAGATAATTATTTTGATAGTTCAGACTTTGTTCTTCATAATAATGGAAATATTAAAATAGTTTATACAATTGATAATGATGGTAATATCACTAAAAAAGGCAAGAAACTATTAGATATAATAAACTCTAATTTATTTAGAAAAGATAAAATATTGATTTTAGATGATTTTTATAAATTATTAGAAGGAGAAGAATTTAGTGAAGAATATCTTAGAAAATCTAGTGAAGGATTATCAATAAAAAGAGTCAAGACAGATAAAGTTTGGAGAGTTTTAGCAAGAGATCAAGCAATTTTAAATGAGTGTGCTGATCTTATTTTTAATGAATATAAAATAAGATTTGGTAAATTAACTCCTCTAAATAGTTTAAGGCTTATGAAAGTAGATTATGCTAGGAATAAATCACAAATAAATCTTTGCTGTATTAGAGATCTTATGCATTGGTGTGATGTTAGTATTAGCGGAAGCTTTTGCAGTAATAATAGTCGTTTTATAGGAATAAGTTTATAATTAATAAATTCTTATATAATTTGTTTTTATACAACTAAATCCTTCTGGACAATCTTCAGTATATTTTGTTTTGTATTTTCTAATTTTTATGTCTGGTTTATCTAGGTATATATTAAACTTTACATCATTATTATTTATAACATTTATCTCATAATCTCTTTCATCTTTTATAACATGAATTTTATAAGGTTTCTCTAAATGTCTTGAATAAATTTTATATTTGTAATCATTATTTATATAATATTTATTTAGATAAATGTCATCTATATAATAACTTCTCTTATAAGTTTGATAATTACTCCCATAGTCATAATAGCAATCGTGATAATAGCCATCCCATCCTTTGCATATAGTAGCTTCAACAGTATTAATTACAAAAAATAAAAAAATAATACTGAATGATAATAAAATTATTTTTTTATTCATTTGTTTTTATAGTTATTATTGTTTAAATAAATTATTGTGATAATTTAATTTATCTATAACTCCATAATATCAAATAAGTTTCTGGTCTGGAAAGCCTTCTTGAAATGATTTCTTCTTTTTTTGAGAAACTATAAAGATTACTATTTTCTTTATAGTTATAATTATATTCATAACTATAATATGGATAGTAAGTATTTATCTGATAAATCTTTTCATTGTAATAATTATTTTTATATAGATGAGAGATGTAGGAATTATAATTTGTAAATTTAGAATTGTAAATACCTTCATCATAATTTTTATAATTGTAACTTATAGAGGCTGATTGTGGTTTATATTCATAATAATTATTATAATGGCTAGCGAATACTAAATTATAGCTTACTGATAGAATTAATAATAATACTATAATTAAAATCAAATTTTTTATTTTCATTTTAAATTATATAACTATAAGTGTAAGTTGGATAATAGTTATAATAAGGATAGTAATTATAATAATAAGGGGAGCCATAATATCCTAGACCATAACCACCATAGTAATTGTAATAGCTTCCGTATCCTCCACTGAAATAAGGAGCAAATCCGTATTCTGGATAATCTATAAAAAGAGATGAAGGTCTTAAATCTCCGTGTTCATACATTTGATATCTATAATTTCCATAACTGCCTTTAAAGATGGGAACTGAATGATCATAATAAGAATTATAATCATTGTAATAATATGAGACGCTACTCTTATAAGGATCTCCTTGATATCTATTATCGAAATAAGCAGTTGCACTTACGATATTAAGAGCTAAGATTATTATAAAAGATAAACAGATGAGTTTTTTTGTAAGATTTTTCATAAAAAGATATATTTCAATTGTTTATAAAACTTTTTATTTATAATTACTAAGAAGTTACTATAGAATTATTTAAATCATACGTAATTCATCCTTTACCTTAAAAGGTGTGGATTTCTTGCGTATGATTTAAATCTTTATTTGATTTCTAAGAATATCAGAAATGTTAATAAAAAATAATTAATTTACTAAAAAAAGGTGGTAAGATAAATTTATATATAAATTTAAATTAACTATTTTTTATGAAAAGATGTGTTGATAAAAAGATTATTTGTAAGACTATATCTTTTTTTATTATTTTCTTTATGACTTTTAGCGTATTTGCATATTCTGTTTTAGCAAATAGCGATGTAGCTTACATTTATAAAAGTAAAGCTGGAGTTGATAAAAATGTTGTTAAAGTTTTTGAAGAGATGGGGTTAAATGTTAAATTAATTAGTGAGAAAAACATTCCTTCTGATCTTTCTAATTATCGTTTTGTTTATGTTGGTGATGAAAGATTTAAAAGTCCTAATAATATTAAAGTTTGGAAGTATCCTTCTATAGTGTCAAATTATTTTTATGGTTCTGAATTTGGGTTAACTGATAATGATGGAGTTTCTAAATTGGCTGCTAGTTCTCCTTTAAGTGTTAAAATTGATTCAGATATACTTAAAGTTTATACTAAAGCTAAATTTTCAGGAGGAATTAATATTCCTTATTATTTTTTAGCGGAAGGAAGTAAAGTTAGTGAGTTTAGTAAAGCAGCAGCTCCTTATATTAATAACGGAGATATTTTAGGAGATGTGATAAGTTATGGTAGTCCTGGATTAAAATTAAGTAATGGTAAGACTACTCAGAGTAATATTTGCTTTTTTGGTATTGTAGAAAGTAAATATTGGACTGATAATGCAGTTGATTTATTTAAGCAGTGTGTAGAATATGTAGGAGTGATTTGTAAAACTGATAATGATTGTAATGGTCAACTTATTGGAGATCCTTATTGTATAGATAATAAAATTTATCAAAATAAAAATGATTTTAGTTGTGTTGATAGTGGAACCGTTAATTCTCAATGTGTTGGAAATGAAGTTCAATCTTTAATTAAAGTTTGTTCAAATGGTTGTAGTGATGGGAAATGTATATGTTTAGATAGAGATGGGGATGGATATGATGAATGTGATGCTAATGGGGATGGAGATGATGGGAAACCTGCTGATTGTAAAGATAATGATATAAATATTTATCCTGGAGCTTATGAAATTTGTGATGGTAAAGATAATGATTGTGATGGAATTATAGACGAGAATAATGGGAATTGCGGACTTGGAGAATTATGTAGTTCTGGAATTTGTACTCAAGTTAAATGTAATGCTAACATAGATTGTGGAATAGATGGATTTGTAGATGGATTATTTTGTTCTCAAGATGATGTTTATCAAAATTATGTTAAATATAAATGTGATAATTCTGGAACAATAAGTTCTAGTTGTACTCAAACTGTGGAATCAAGAAAAGTAAATGATTGTGCAGATAGTTGTTCTCAAGGAGCTTGTGTAAATATTATATGTAACAATAATAATGATTGTAACGACGGAAATGTTTACACTAAAGATAGTTGTGTGAATGCTGGAACTACAAATAGTTATTGCAGTCATGAGAATATAGGATGTGTAAGCAACAATGATTGTAATGATAATAATAATTATACAGAGGATATGTGTGTGAATTCAGGAATGACAAACAGTTATTGTAGTTATGAAGATATAAACTGTTTAACTAACACAGATTGTGGAATAGATGGATTTGTAGATGGATTATTTTGTTCTCAAGATGATGTTTATCAAAATTATGTTAAATATAAATGTGATAATTCTGGAACAATAAGTTCTAGTTGTACTCAAACTGTGGAATCAAGAAAAGTAAATGATTGTGCAGATAGTTGTTCTCAAGGAGCTTGTGTAAATATTATATGTAACAATAATAATGATTGTAACGACGGAAATTCGGCTACTGAAGATATTTGCGTTAATCCTGGACAGATAAATAGTATGTGTACTCATGAGAATATTATGTGTATAAGCAACAACGATTGTGGTGTAGATAGATATACGGGAAATTTATTTTGCCAAGGAAAAGATATATATAGAAATTTTATTAGTTTTAGTTGTAATTCTCCAAATAATATAAACAGTTTTTGTAGTAATAATTTAGAAGCTAAAAAATTATTTTCTTGTACTTATACATGTAATAGTGGAAATTGTGTAAGATGCAATAATAATAATGATTGTAATGATAATAATGTTAATACTAATGATGTTTGTAGATTTGAAGGAACTATAGATTCTTTTTGTAGTTATGAAGCAATAAGCTGTTCTAGTGATAATGATTGTGGTAGTGATTCTTTTGTAGGCAATAGATTTTGCTCAAATGATGATGTTTATCAAAATTTTAGAGATGTAAGTTGTTTAAATCCTGGATCTTCTGGAAGTTTTTGTAGTTCAAATACTAATGCTCAATTAATTGAAGATTGTAATTTTGGATGTGAAAATGGAAGTTGTAAATCAAGTAATAAATGCAGTGATGGAATAGATAATGATAATGATGGAAGAGTAGATTATCCTGATGATAGAGGATGTCTAAATAGTAATGATAACAATGAGTTTGGAGAACCTTATGGGGATTTGGATGGAGTTAATAATTGTCAAAATGTTTACGGATGGGCTTGTGATCCAGATAATTTTAATCAAGGTATAGATGTTCATCTTTACAAAGATAATCCTGTTGAGGCAGGAGGAGTTCTTTTAGAAATTGTTAAAGCAGATATGCAAAGAGAGCCTCAAGTAGGAATACAGTGTGGCGGCAATAATTATCATGGATTTAGTTTTACTCTTCCTGCTGATATTAAAGATGGAACTAATCATAAAATTTATGCTTATGCTATTAATATAGGAACTCTTTCAAATAATGCAGAACTTAGACAAATGCCTGTAAGTTTTGTTTGCCCAAGTCCTATTTTTTGTGTAGATAATGATAATGATGGATATGATAATTGTGATGTAGGTTCTAATGACGACGGAAAACCAAAAGATTGTAATGATAATGATATTAATGTTTATCCTGGAGCTGTTGAGATATGTGATGGAAAAGATAATGATTGTGATGGATTAGTTGATGAATCAAATTTGTCTCCTAGTTTTATTTTTAATGAAGAATGGGAGATAAGAGATTATATAAATAGTCTTCATAAATTTACATTCCTTCCTGATGGAGAAAATGATGCAAGTTCAATTAAATATGATCAAGTTAGTGCAAATAAAGTTTGCGAATTAAAAGGATATGAAACTGCTGAAATAAAAAAAGTTTCTTCTTATGTAAGTTGCTTTGATAATAATCATGCTTATTGGGATCCAGTAGTAAATGATTTCAAATATTTTAATGCTTGTTTGTATAATTTACATATAGAAAAGTTATTATGCACTAATCCTTTAACCTGTGGTTAATGTCAAGATTAGTAGTGATTTAATTTTAATTTAGAGATAGATGTTTTTCTATTTGGGGTTTCTTATTTGTCATTTTGATTACTAATAGTATTTAAAAAGAAAATCTATATTTGTGGTTTATGAAGTCTAGTAATCAAATTGTATTATTTAGCATTTTTATTTTGATAGTAATTATTCTTGTTACTAATGTTTATGCAATTACTGGAAGTATAGGAAATGCAAGAATGATTTTGAGATTAGAAATTGGAGATAAAATAGAAAAAAGTATTCTTGTTAAAAATATAAATGATGTTCCAGTAAATATAGAATTAATTGCCATTGGAGATTTAGAAGATTATATTACTATTAAAGATAAGAGCTTTAGTTTACAACCTAAAGAGGAGAAAAAAGCATTTTTTACAATAGATGTAAAAAAAGGAGGAACTACTGAAACTAAAATAAATGTTAAATTTTCTCCTATAGATGGAGGAAATGGAGTTGGATTAAGTTCTACAATAATAGTAATAACTGAAGATGAAGATAATTGGAATTTGCTTAATATATTTAATAAAGAAGATAAAAATTCAAATGTTAGTGTTGGTATAGGAGAGAAAAAAGTTAATGTTGATGAGACTAAGAATGATTCAAATTCATTAGTAAAAACTAGTTTAATTTTTAGCTTTATATTATTTATTATACTATTAGTTTTACTTTTTTTAGCTTCTAAACATATTAAAAAGAAAAGAGAAATTAAAACAAAAAAGAGTTTTAGAAATGAATAAACTTTTTTTATTTTTAATAGTTTTATTGTTAATTAATTCTGTAGTAGCTTTGAATATAGGATATGTTGTTAACAGTCCAAATAATAAAAATAATGATGAGACTAATCTAATAAATTTTTTAGTTCAAGAAGGACATAATGTTTCAGTTTTGGATGATGCTAATTTTGATGCTAGTGTTTATGATTTTGTAATTGTTTCTAAAACTGTTAGTGATATTGGGAATATTTTTGATCATACTAAAACAAAAACTATTTTCATGAGTAATAGGGCTGCTCAAAAAAAAGGATTTGGAGGCAGTTTTGGATTAAGTAGCGGTAGGTTTGCGAGAATAGAGAAATCTCATACTATAACTAAAGATTATCTTTTGGGAGATTTGCAAGTTTATAATATTCAAGACGATTTACCATATTTAACAGGATGTTTTCCAGTTAATGCAAATCTTTTAGTTTCAAAATCTGATTCTATTAAATCTTTAGTAATGGCTTTAGATGCTAATGCTTTATTAGTAAAAACCGGCTGTAGTGATAGAACTAAAACAATATCAGAAAAGAATTTATATTTTGGTTTATCAGAAGTAAGTAATTGGAATAATGATGCTAAGAAATTATTTATTAGTTCTATAAATTGGTTGACTGAATTAAGAGATGCTGATAAAGATGGTTATAATATTACTGTAGATTGTAATGATGATAATCCTAATATTTATCCTGGAGCAACAGAAATACCTTATAATGGATTAGATGATGATTGCAGTAACGGAGATTTAGTAGATGTTGATAATGATAGTTATAAGTCTAATTTAGCTAATGGAAATGACTGCAATGATAACGATGCAAATATTCATCCTGGAGCTTCAGATAAAAAAAATGATTGTGTTAATGATGCTCCAATAATTGAAAGTTTTTCTCCTGAAGATAATTTAACTATTTTACAAAATAAAGATAAAACTTTTAGCGTTACTTATAGCGATGTTGATAATAATTCTAGTCAAATTAATTTTAAATGGCAGATAGATGGACAAACAGTTGGTTTTGGTTCTAGTTATGTTTTTAATAAACCTATAGGAGATTATAATGTTAATGTTATAGTTTCAGACGGATTATTGAATACTCAAAAAAATTGGTCTGTTAGTGTAAAAGATTTAAATTTTTTTAGTTGTTCCGAAGTTGCAGGAAATATATGTGGTGTAGAGGAAGTTTGTAAAGGAAGTATTCTAGGAGTCAAAGATACTAGTAGCTGTTGTAATATAGCTTGTGTGGAGAAAGATCCTGAGTTTAGTAAAGCGAATGTCTGTCTAGTTAAAGAAAGTAAAATTGATATAGACATCAATGTTAATGATGGAGAAGATTATAAAATTAATAGTGATATTGATTTTTCAGTAAGAGTTAGAAATAATCTCGAAGAAAATAAAAATTTTGATTTAGATGCTTATTTGTATGATATTACAAAAGATAAAATAGTTGATAAGAGTAGTAATAATTTAAAAGTTGATAATCATGAAAGTCAGATTATTAATTTTATACTTAAAGCTAAAGAAGATATAAATGCTGAAGATAAATATGCAATTTTTGTAAAAGCTGAAGATAAATCCTGCAATCAACAGTACAAAAAAATAGATATTATAAGAAATGCTCATGATGTAATAATAGAGAAAATTGATTTAGATTCTATGGAGCTTTATTGCGGATATCCTTTAAATTTTGATGTTAAATTAAAGAATCTGGGAACTCAAAATGAGGAGGTTTATGTTCAAATTAAGAATTCTAAATTAAAAATAGATTATAAAACTGATAGTTTCAAACTAGATGCATTTGAAGGAAAAAATGATGATATAAAAAAGAGTTTCGATTTTCAGATACCAGAAGACGCAGATACAGGAGATTATGTTTTGAAAACAGAAGTTCATTATGGTGATAAATTAGCAGTTTTGGATACAACAATCAAATTAGGTTCCTGCAATAATAAAAATTTATCTCAAGATAAAGAAAATAAAATTATTAGTTTAATAAACCAAGACGATAGAAATATTTTAAATTCAGATTTAAAGGAAGTTTCTGATGAAAAAGATAATATTATTATTAGAATTATATTTTCTATAATCTTAATTTTTTTCCTTGGAATAGCTGGATTCATAGTATATAATTTTGGACATAATTAAAATGACAAGTAAATTAATTTTTATATTACTATTTTTATTATTAGTTTCTATAGTAATTTTTGGAGGATATTTTATTAGTACAAAAAATATTCAAGATAAAATTGAAGATAAGACTCTTAAAAATATAAAAAGTTATCAATTTTTTAAACCTGCAGTTATTAGTAATAAAGAATTATTTTCTGAAGATAATTATGAAAAAATTGATTCAGAAGATAGATTAGATTTTTCTTCTGAAAATTCTAATAATGATGATGGTAATCATAGAAAAAAAATTGTAGAATGTTATCAAAATTCTGATTGTGGAGTTGATTATGAAGAAGAACCTTATTGTGTCTTTAATAAAGTTTACAAAAAAGTTCATATTTATAGTTGTGATGGACAATGTAAAAAAGAAGATAAAAATTTATTGGTAGAAAAATGTTTAATGGGATGTTCTGAGGGAAAATGTATAGATAGTTTTCTTTTTCAATGTAGTTTTGATTATGATTGCGGATTTGATGATTTTATAGGAGAAAGATATTGCACTAATAATAATGTTTTTCAGCATTTTGTAAATTGGACTTGCGAGAATCCAGATAGTGAGAATAGCAGATGTAAAATAAATTTTGAAGAGAAATTGGTAAATGAATGTATAAGTCCATTAGTTTGTGATAAAGGAATGTGTGTGGAGTGATATTAAGTAATAATATTATATAATAAAAAATGAAAAGATATAAATTTTTTAATGGGATATTATTTGTTTTAATTATCTTTACTTCTCTTATAAGTCTTATCTCAGCTTCGGAGAATATTCCTTTTCATAGATATTCAAACGGACCTAACCATTTTTATACTAATAATATAGAAGAAGTTAGAAACTCTCCTTCATGGATTTATGAAGGATTAACTGGATATTTAGAAAAAGATAATATAGATAATACTGTTGCCTTAAAAAGATATTACAATAATAAAATAAATACCCATCTTTATACTACAGAACATTCGTATGATAATTTAACAGATTTTAATTATGAGGGAATTGTAGGTTATATTTATACATCACAAATAAACAATTCAATACCTTTGTATAGATATTATAATCTTGAAACAAGAGATAATTTTTATACTACTAATGATAAAGAGATTAAAAATGATAGTGTTTTTAATATATTTATAGGAATTGAAGGATATATATTAAAAAATAATAGAGATTTCTTACCTTATCCAGAAATAGATAATTATAAAATAAAAGGATTAACAGCTTCTGCAGATGGATTAAATAAAGATGAAGTTATTAATAATTATGCTGGAAGGGTAGCTTTAAATCTTAAATGGTATGAATGGGAACCAAGATTATCAATAACTCCTCCTTGTAGTAGTAATGAATATGAATATGATAATCATTGTTTTGTAATTGATAAGGGAATAGATAAAGATATATTAGAATGGTCTAGTAGGGGATTGATAATAACTGGAGTAATTTATGGAGTTCCAGAATGGGCAAGAATAAGTGATTGTCCTTTAGGCAACAGCTCCTTTTGTGCACCAAAAAATTCTGAAGATTATGGAAGATTTAATGGAATGGTGGCTAAAAGATATAATGGACTAAATTTTAACGGAAGAATATCAGATTTTGTAATTCATAATGAGGTTAATGTTAATTCATGGTTTAATGTTGGTTGTGGACAAGGAGAACCATGTGATAAAGATTATTGGATAAATGAATATTCAAATAATTATAATTCAGCTTATGACAAAATAAAATCAGAACAGCCAGAAGCTAAAGTATTAATTTCTTTAGATCATCAATTTGATACTTCTTTTGATAAATTAAATGATTATGACCCCACTATATCTGGGAAAACTTTTTTAATAGAATTTTCTAAAAAAGTAGGTGATAGAAAATGGCAAGTTGCATTTCATCCTTATCCCAAAAATATATTTTCTAATGAAATATCTTTTAATGATATGCCTTATGTAACTTTTGGAAATATAGGAATGTTAGTTGGATGGTTGAGACAAAATTTTCCAAATAATCCTTCATCATGGAATGTTCAAATTACCGAGGCTGGTATAAATTCCTTAAGTCCCTCATCTCCAGAAAAACAAGCTTCAACTCTCTGCAATGCTTTTAGAAATGTTTTAGCCACACCAAAAATTGAAAGTTTCTTATATCATAGAATGAAAGATCATACATTTGAATTAAATAATGGATTGGCATTGGGATTAAGAAATTCTGACAGTTCAACAAAACCTACATGGGTTACTTGGGCTTTAGCAAATAGAAAAGATGTTAATATTTTATTCTGTGGATTTGAAGATTTGCCTTATACAAGATTGAAGAGAGGATACAATTCAAATATAGGACATATTGTTTCATCGAGAATTTTACCAAATGATTTTAATATAGAATGGAGTGATGTAGGTTTATTGAGAGATGAAGTTGCTGATTCGGTTTTACTTTATGAATGTTTAGCGTATAAAGGACATACACTTATATCAAAAAATCCAAATTGTGAAGGATTAACTCCTATGGGTCCTGTTGGATATATTTTACAAACTCAAAAATCAAATACAATTCCTATATGGAGATGTTCTATAAATAATGGAGCAGATCATATTGTAAGTAAATTTGAAAATTGTGAAAATCAACAAAAAGAAATGTTATTGGGATATGGATATAGGATATGAATTAATTTTGTTTAATTATTATTTAAATTTCTCTATAAGCCATCTTTACAGCTTCAGCTATTTTTGGAACTATAGATTTATCTAAAGAATAAGGCAGAATTTCTTCTCTTGTTGGATGTTTTATTATTGAAGCTAATGTTTCTGCTGCTGCTAATTTCATTTCATCAGTTATTCTTTTTGCTTTTATATCTAAAGCTCCTCGAAATATACCTGGAAAAGCAAGAACATTGTTTACTTGATTAGGAAAGTCAGATCTACCAGTTGCAAAAATGTATGCTCCAGATTCTTCTGCAATATCTGGCATTATTTCTGGAGTTGGATTAGATAAAGCAAATATGATGGGTTTATCATTCATACTTTTTATCATATCTGCGGTTAATAAATCTGGTTTGCTTAATCCAATAAAAATATCTGTTCTTTTCATTGCTTCGGTTAAATCTCCCTGCAGTAAGTTATGATTAGTTATTGATGCTATTTCTTCTTTTATTTTATTTAAGTTTTTTCTGCCTTTGTAAATTATTCCTTCAGTATCTAAAACAATAATATTTTTAAAACCATATTTTAACATTAGTTTAGTCACAGCTGTTCCTGCAGCCCCACTACCATTAACTACTATTTTTACATTTTCAATTTCCTTTTTAACTACTTTTAGAGAATTTATTATTCCTGCTAATACTACTACAGAAGTTCCGTGCTGATCGTCATGCATTACTGGAATTCCTAAATTTTGTAAGGCTTGTTCTATCTCAAAACATTCTGGAGCTTTGAAGTCTTCTAAATTTATTCCTCCGAAAATTGGAGAAATATTTTTTATAGTTTCTATTGTTTGATTTACATTTTGATTTTTTAAACAAATTGGGAATGCATCTATATTTGCAAATTCTTTGAATAATATTGCTTTTCCTTCCATTACTGGTATTGCTGCTTCTGGTCCTATATTTCCTAAACCTAAAACTGCAGAGCCATCACTTATCACAGCAACGGTGTTTCCTTTTATTGTATATTTGTAAACGTCTTCAGGATTTTTATAAATCTCTCTGCAAGGTTCAGCAACCCCAGGAGTATATGCTATAGATAAATCATCTTTAGATTTAATTTCTTTTTTAGATTTAATTTCTAGTTTTCCTTTTAATTTTTCATGCATCTCGAGAGATAATTTATTATAATCTTTCATGTTTAAATTTGGTTTTGTATATTTTAATTTATCTTTGCGGCTTTTATCAATTCTTCAATATTTGCTTCTAGTAATATTATTGCATCTCTTTCAGAAGAATATTTAATTTCTCTTATAAAATTGAGTCTTGAATTTATTTCTCTTTCAGTTTCTTTATTAAAAGGAATAGTATTAAAATCATAAAACATTATGAATGGTTTATTATATTCTAGGGTTGTTTGAAAAAGTTCTCTTACATTGGGATTAATTGGATTTAAATGAATTAAAACTCCTTTTGTATTGGGGATTGCTTCATTTACCATAAAATCTATTTGATTACCTCTTATATCTTTGTGAGGAGCATAAATTTTGAAATTATTTTTAGTTACTAACTCAACTATCTTATCATATAAAGGATAGTTATCTTTTGCGCTAGGTTCACAAGCTAATACTATATCATATTTATTATCCTCTAAATAGCTATCTAAAACTGGTTTATTTTCCAGTCTTCTAGAATCTATAATAGATATATCCATTCTTTTTTCCAGTAAACCTATATCAGAATTGTAAATTGTTCTTATTCTTAATGAAGTATTGTTTCTTCCTAATATTTTTTTCATGAATATTCTTAAGGTAAAATCTATTTAAAAGCTTTTATGGTTTTTAATTAATCATAAGAAAATATTATAAATTTCTTAAGAAATTAATAATCGAATTCAGCAAATCCAGGGTCTATTAATCTTTCATGTATTTTTATAGAATCTATCTCATTAACATCTTCTTCTAAAAGTGTAAAATTCAAATCAAAATTTTCTTTTGTGTGAATATTATTAGATGATCTTGGAATAACTATCAATCCTTTTTGTAAAAGCCATTTTATAGCTATTTGTCCAGGATTTTTATTGTATTTATTAGAGATATTTATTATTGTTTTATTTTTGAAAACAGCACCTTGGGCTAGAGGAGAGTATGCAGTAATTTTTATATTGTTTTTATCGCAAAAATCAAGCAATTCTTTTTGATAAAATAATGGGTGAAATTCAACTTGGTTTATAGTTAAAGGCAGATCTATCTTAGATGTTATTTTAAGGGCGTCTTTCAAATGATTTATTGTAAAATTGCTAACACCAAATGATTTTATCTTTTTTTCATCATATAATATTTTAAATGCTTTTAAAATCTCTTCCATATCAATGTATTTATCTGGCCAATGAATTAAGTATAAATCTAAATAATTTGTTTTTAATTTTCTTAAAGATAATTCAAAAGATTTTATTAATCTAGTATAATTTAATTCATCTTGCCAGACTTTTGAAGTTATGAATATTTCTTCTCTTTGAATTTTAGAATTCTTTATGGCTATTCCTACTTCTTCTTCATTTCTATAAATCTCTGCAGTATCTATATGTCTATATCCTGTTTCTAAAGCGAATTGAGTTGCTTTTATACATGTGTTGCCAGTTAATTGCCATGTTCCAAATCCTAAAGCAGGAATCTCAATATTATTATTTAAAATTATTTTCTGATTCATCTATTTTTTTAGCCAATTCTATGTCTTTATTTGTTAAACAATTTAATTCATGAGTATAAATTTTTATTTTTAGTTTTTTGTAATCATATATTTCTATATCTGGATGATGATTTATTTTATCAGATATTTTTGCTATTTTTTTAACAAAATTGACTGCTTCAGAAAAAGATGAAAGAGTTATTATTTTATAAATATATTTTCTTTCTACCACTTCCCATTCAGAAAGAATATCGTATAATAAATTTATATCTAAATCTGAAAGTTTTTTGTAATTTTCATTCTTTTGTTCCATGCTTTTAATAGAAATTATAAATTCCTTTTAAAAATAAAAAATAAAATAAATTTTTTTAAAACTTAAAATAATTTCCCAGGGCCTGTAGAATTTATAGATAATAATCCTGCTAGACCTACTAAATGCCAGAGAAGAGCCATTATAGTATCAACTTTTGAAGCATCAAAAGATGGTATCGCGACTAAAAGTAGTGCTACTAATAATACTACAAATAGAGGCCATATTGCAATTTCTGTTTTAAATCCTATAATTAAAAGTGCTCCACATATTATCTCTACTAATATAAGTATCCATGCAAATAATGGAGCTACTGGAAATCCTAATCCAGAAAGCATTCCTGTAATCATTCCAGGATCCATTAATTTTGCTAATCCTGGAACTAAAAATAATATTCCTAAAGCTATTCTAAGCAATGCAGGACCTTGTAATTTGTTCAACATTTTTATAATCCTCCTTTCAATTTTTAAATCTTACCTACTAAATTTATGTCTGGAGTTATAGTTTCTTTATTTGGCTCCCAGTTCATGGGACAAACTTTTCCTTTATTTTCTTTTACGAAGATGGCCGCTTGTAATTTTCTTAAAAGTTCTTTGGAATTTCTACCTATACTATTATCATGGAATTCGTAGGCTTTGATTATCCCTTCGGGATTTATTAAAAATGTAGCCCTTAAAGATAATCCTTCTTCTTGAATTAAAGTTTGATAATCGCTACATACTTTTCCTGTTGGATCTGCCAACATTGGAAATTTAATTTTCTTAATGGTTTCTGAATTATCATGCCAAGCTTTGTGAACAAATGCTGTGTCTCTAGAGATACTTATTATTTCTGTCTTTAATTCTTTAAATTTTTCATAATTATCTGCAAGATCACCTAATTCTGTTGGACAAACAAAAGTAAAATCTGCAGGATAAAAAAATAAGATTACCCATTTTCCCAAATAATCAGATAATTTTATTTTTTTTATTTTATTTTCTATAAATGCGTTTTCTTCAAAATCTGGTGCTTTTTTATTTATCTCTACCATTTTATTATAAAATGTATAAAAATCATATATGACAGAAATATCATATATATTTAAATATTTTGTATTATTTTTGTAACTAGTTGATAATAAATTAAAGGTTTAATACCTCTTCTATTTTTTCTTGGTCAAATCCTATTATGGGAGCATTATTATCAATTAATATAACTGGAACTCCTTTTTGTCCAGAAATACTAATCATTTCATCTGCAAGTTTTCTATCTTTAGTTACATTTATTTCCTCGAATTTTATACTATTCTCTTTAAAAAATTCTTTAGCTTGTTGACAATAAGTACACGTCGGTGTTGTATAAATTTTTACTTTCTTCATTTTAATTTTTTATTTTTTGAACATTCTTCTAACATTTTGTTATATCTTTCTACGTATTTATTTATATTCCTTATTATCTCTATTATATAAGATTTTTTATTTATGGAGTATATTCTTTCTTTTCCTTTGCATTCGCAATTTATGAATTTATAACATTCTAATATTTTTAAATTATGTGAAACTCTACTTTGTTCAAATTTTAATGTTTTAGATATATTGTTTACTGATTTTGAACCTTTTATTAAAAATTTTATTATCTCAAATCTAGTATCGTTAGAAATAGTTTTGAAAAAGTTTTTGTATAATTTGAATGATGAATCTGTCATATGATATTAAGTAAATAGGAATATTTAAATGTTTTTGTTATCTTGATAAATTTAATAAATTAATATTAAGGTAACTATGATAAATGATCCTTCACTAGGTTTTTTTAGAGATTATTTAGAGTACAGAAGAGGCCCTCATAGAAGATTATTGAATTTAAATGATTCTTTTAGTAGAGAAGAAATTATGGATATTTGTATATATCTAGAAGGAAAATTTAAAAGAAATTGTTATGAGCTTGTTGGAAAAAGTGAAATGAAGTTTTATGTTTATATAGATAATGATTATATTGTTCATATGCCTTACAATTTAAGAAAAAAATCTTATGAAAAAACAAATGATATTAAAGATTTGACTAAAATAGATAGTTAACACTAAATTATCAATTTTTGTGTATATTTATTATATTTCAGTATCTATTCCCAGATCTTCTAAGCTATCTACATCTATGTCATTAGTAGATTCTTCATCTAGCCAGTAACCAATTTTATTTTTCATTTTATTCTGATATTCCAACTTCTTCTGCAAATTCGGTATAACCTTTATGATCAAGATCGAAATTAAAAAATTCAAAAAATTCTCTTAATACTAATTTACCTGCTTTTATTTCTACTAATTTTTTAAAGACAAATTCTGTAAAACAATAAGGACAAACAGAAGCTCTATCTTTATTACATTTAATGCAGATTACTCCATAATTTGTTATACTATTATTAACATTTATTAAATAATCATTTAAAGAGGATGAAATATCCTCCTTTAAATGGGGATAAAGTGTCAGCCAAGCTTGAATTTCCTCAGCTAAACAGAAGGGACAAAGAGGATTGGTTATAGTCTCATTACAAATATTACAATTATAATTTCTTTGACGAGATTCGTGTATATTATATTTTAATCTTAAAGTCATTTTATTTATCGATTCAATATCCTAAAAGGAATTAAATCAGTTTTTAATATTTGAAGAATATTTAATAAGCACAGTATTTGCTAAACTATAAAAACTAAGAAATTCTATTACAGCTTCAAACCTGTTTACTTTCATAATTAATTCAAGTATTAATAGTATATAAATTTTGTTCTTTTTTATGTGTTATTTTTATGTGGTAACAATTCTATTTGGAAGATTAAGAATAAGGAAATCCAAAAATCCAGGAAAGATTTAAATAGTATATTTTTTTATTTATATAGAGAAGATGGTAAATTATTTATCTATATTATCTGCTTCAGTATTTTCTTTTATAGTCGGGATGGTGTGGTATTCTCCTGCTCTTTTTGGAAATAAATGGGCTAAATTGGCTAGTATTGATTTTAAAAAACCTAAAAATAAAATTAGTGTTGGGGTAAGTATGCTTTTAGGTTTTTTATCTACTTTAATTTTAGCGAGTGTTTTTCAATATATTATTAACTTATTGAAAATTAGTGGGCCTGCTGCTGGAGCAACTTTAGGGTTCTGGTTTTGGTTAGGATTTTTAGCTACTAGTTTATTAGGAGTAATTTTATGGGAAGGAAAACCCTGGGCGTTATATATTTTAAACGCCACTTATTGGTTGATTAATTTGGTAGTAATAGGTGCCGTATTAGGTTATTGGGCTTAATTTTTTTTAGAAGAATATAAAATTAGAATATTTAGAGGTCTATTAATTTTATAAATTATACTTAATTTTATATACTTCTTAATTCTTAATATTTAATGGTAGACCTCAATGATGAAGTGAGGGATTTAAATTTTATTTCTGAAGGAGAATTATTTGAAATTATGCATGTGGGTAAACATTATACTCTACCTTATATGTGTATATTAAGGCATCAAGATAAAAGGGTATTTGAACTTGTTAAGTCTCCTATTGATGAAGATATAACTTCTAGGAGATTAATCTTGAATCAATCAAGGAAAGATCCTAAATCTAATTTTAGTAGATTTAAAATTATTCCATCTGCAGAGAGAAATTATGAAGATTGGCATTATAATAGTTTTAATAGATATATTGTGATAGAATCACATTTTCTCTAAAATTTCAATTCTTTTTTCTATAGAAGGATGAGTTGCAAATAATTCTGAAATTTTTCTTTTGAAAGGATCAGATATAAATAAGGGGGCTAGTGCTTTGTTATAATGGTGTTTTTCTTCGCTATTTTTTAGAGGATGTTCTTTTTGTATTTTCTTTAAAGCATTTTTTAAACCTGTTGGAGATCTTATAAATTTAACAGCAGAAGCGTCTGCAGTGTATTCTCTTTTTCTGCTTATGGATAATTGAACTAATGAAGTGATTATGGGAGCAATTATAGCTAGAATTATTCCTATTATTATAATTATACTTTGATTTTTCTTATTGTCATTATCTAAAGATTTCCAGAAAATACTTCTTAGAAATATTTCAGAAATTATAGTTATCATACCAACAAGAACTGCTGTAAGTGTCATGAATCTTATATCATAATTTGCTACATGAGAAAGTTCATGTGCTAATACTCCTTCTAATTCATGTTTATCAAGTTTTTCCAAACATCCTGTTGTGACACAAATTACGGCATTTTCAGGATCTCTTCCAGAAGCAAATGCATTAATATGATTTTCATGCATTACATATAATTTAGGTTTTGGAATACCACTTGCAATACATAAAGATTCTATAACTTGATTATACATAGGATATTCTGAATAAGAAGCTGGTTTTGCATTCACAGATGCTAAAGCTATTTTATGAGAATTATAATATCCAAACCATATATAAAAAACTGAAAATATGATTGAAATAATCATTATAATAAAAAAATAATCTGGACCAACTACTTTTCCTATAAAAAATCCTAAAAGTATTAGAACTATTAATATTGATGCAAGAAGCAGGAAAGATTTAATTTTATTTCTCGATATTTGTTCGTGAAAAGATATTCTGTCCATGGTTAAGATAGATTTTATTAGTTAAAAAAGATTTTGTTTTTATATTTCCAATAATTTTATTAATAACATCTCATTTAATCTAATATGGAAATAAAAATTGATTGATTTAAGAAAAAGAATTTTAAAAGGTAATTTTGAATTGAGGAATATACAAATTAATGACGATAAAAGACTTCTTACTTATAGGATTAATTCTAGTGAGAATAATTTTTTAGTTTTTATAAATAAAGAGGATAGAGATAAACCCGTATTATGTGAGCATTTATTTAGAGGCCATAATGCAGATCCTTTTGATTTTCTAACTGGGAATATTGTCGAGATTAATGATGGAAGAATTATAGTTCAAAAAGAGTCTTGTATTATATTCCCTGAAGTTTAAGCTTACAAATCTATTTCAGGCATTTTTCTTTCTGATTCTGGAATTTTCAAAAAATCTTTTTTTGTTCTGCCATACAGCTTAAAGAAGAAAACTCCTGGAAATTTCTCGCTTAAATTTTCATAATCTAAAACAGAATCATTATAGAATTGTCTTGCATAAGCGACTTTATCTTCTATTGCTGAAAGCTCTTGCTGTAAATGCAAAAAATTTTGATTAGATTTTATTTCTGGATTGCTTTCTGCTATTGCAATAAGCTTTCCTAAAAAGTTTTGAAGAGAATCTCCAGCCTTTATTTTATGATTTAAATCTTTACTATTCATTAATTCAGATCTAGCTCTTGTTATTTTGTCAAAAATTCCTTTCTCATGTTTAGCAAATCCTTTTACAACTTTTACTAAATTAGGAACTAAATCTGCACGTTTTTTTAATTGAACGTCTATTTGAGCTTCAGAATTTTGAATTCTATTTTCAAGAATTATAAATCTATTATAATAGTATATGAAAATCAAAGCTATTAAAACTATTAAAGAAATTATAATCAAATATAAATATAATACCATAAGGTTAAATATTTATATAGTTTAAAAATCTTTTTAATTTATGATAAAAAAAGTTTTAAGGAGTTTTATTTTATTAATATTAATAGTTTTATCTTTTTATTTTATTTTAAAATCGATTAGCGATTATACGGGATTTAGTATTTCTGAAGAAAATAAATTTGAAAATTGTTTGAGAGAGAAAGATATTGAATTATATGTAAAAGATTTTAACCAGCTTAAAGAAATTAAAACTTTTGATTATCTAGATTATTTTAAAGTTTATAGATGTAAAAATAGATTAAATTGCATAAATAAAAATATCTCTGAATATCCAACCTGGATTATAGAAGGTAGAAATTTTTTAGGAGATATTGATATTTTTAGACTATCTGATATCACTAATTGCGAGATGATTTAATCATCAAATTATTCAAAGATTTTCTTGTCCCATAAATCACTCATACTGGCTCCAACGCTAGTTCTATAAATAGCTTCTGATAAAAGAGGTCCAAAAGGGATTGTAATTAAATTTTTTGCTGATTTTGGAATTTTCTGATTTCTATAAGGCTGTTTAATTGTATCCCCTATAAATAATGTATCTAATTTTTTTAATACTAAATTGTACCCATTTGTAAAAAATGCATGAGTAGTATAACCATATATTTTTCTTGCTCCTAATTCTCTTAATGCATCAGCTCCTTCACAAAAAGTTCCATAACTATCTCCTAAATCATCAATCATTAATACATTTTTATTTTTAACTACTTCTTCAGGAAATCTCATTTTTTCAATTTTATTTTCTTTTTTTCCATTCGCTCTCGTTTTATGTCCTATTGCTAAATTTGGATTATTTAAAATTCTAGCGAAAGATTCAGCTCTTTTTCCTCCTCCGGCGTCGGGACTTACGATTACTAAATCGTCTTCTAATAAAGAAGGATAATGTCTTTCTAAATAACCTGCAACTGTTCCTAGAGAAGGCAAGCTATCAAATGGAATATCATAAAATCCTTGAATCTGAGGTGCATGAACATCTAAAGTTATTACATGATCTGCATGATCTGATATAATATCTGCAACTATTCTTGCACTAATTGGCACTCTTGACTCATCTTTTCTATCTTGTCTAGAATAAAACATATGTGGAAGAACATTTATTATTTTCTCTGCTCCAGATATATGAAGAGCTTGATTTATTAGAGCTATTCTTGTAAACCAATCACTAGGATTCTCGTTAGAATCTGCAATATAAAAACACCATCCTTCTCTAACATTATTCTCTATTTTAGGTTTATCTTCTCCTACTCTAAAAGTTTTAATATTTATAGGATTTATCTCAAAAGAAGGTTTTCTATTTTTTAATCTTTCATTAATAAGATTTGCTAAATCCCAAGATTTTCCTTTAGGATTAGCTAAAATAAAACATTTATCTGGAAGAGTCATAAGTCACCTTTTATTTAATCAATTAAAATTAGTTTAAAACTATTTTGGCAAATGAAAATATATTAATTAATCATAACCATCATCTATTTTTAGATGCCCGCTTTTTATTTGGGACTGACAAGCTAATCTTTCTTTTGGATTGTTTGGAAGAAGATCTTCTTCTTTTTGATTTTTTTGTGATAAACTTTTTAATCCATCTATTATTCTTATTCTGCAAGTTCCACATATACCATCTTTGCATCCGAAAGGAATGTTAAATTTTTCTTCACAAACATATCTTAATTCGCTTCCATTTTTAACTTCTTCTGTTTTATTTGAGGGAGTAAAAGTAACTTTTGCCATAGGAGATATAAATATATTACCTATTTAAGATTTATTATTTAGAATCTTTCATTAAATTTATAGAAATTCCACCAGTTAATTTTGATATTTTATTGTATAAAATTCCGATTATTAAAGATATTATAAAACCTCCAACCCCGTATGATACTGGATAAAGTAGTATTATTTGTGCTAAAGTTAGCTGAGTTAAAGTTTCATTAGATAAAATAGATAATGATGGATAGGTTCTTATTATTGATAATATTATTCCCAAAATTAATCCAAAGAATAAATAGACTAATCCTATATTATAAGCTAAAGATAAGACCTCAATTTTTTTTATTTTATACATTTCTCATTTAGTTTATTTATGTTTATAAATGTTTTTGGTAATATATAATTAATTTTAGAAACATTTAAAAATAAAAAGATTATAGTTTTTTTTAATTGGGAGGTTAAAATGCCTAAAGAAAAAGAATTCAAAGAAAGTGAAGTGAAGTCTGAAACTGATGAATCTTATGAGAAAGATGAAGATTCTGAAAAAGAAGATGAAGATTCTGAAGAAGAAGATTCTGAAGAAGAGTGGTAATTAATTGATTATTTGTATATTTTTTAATTTATTATTAATGGGATTGTAAATTTAATAGAAATTATTCTTCAAGATAAATAAATTTCTTAAATCGAAAGATTTTTAAATATCTAATTTGTAGTATACACATTAAGTGTATACCAATAAACTTAAATTTAATAAAATGACACCCTTTGATGATGATTTTGGAGATCCTTTTGAAGATATAGTTAGAGAATTCTTTGGAGGAAGAAAAATAAAAAGAAATAATTTTTTTATGAATAATGAGAATGATGAAAGAGAAATAGATTATTTAGAAGATGAGAATTATATTTATTTAATTTTTGAACTTCCTGGATTTAATGAGAAAGATGTTTCAGTTATAATAAAAGGAAATGAGCTGAATATAAAAGCTGGAAAAAGAGAATCAGAATGTGAAGGAGAAGTTCAAAATTATCTAATTGAAAAATTGTGCAGAGAAAATATTATTAAAAGAACACTGCCTAAATTTGTAAACACTAAAAATTTTAAACATAGTATGAGAAATGGGATATTGGAGATAATGTTTAGTAAAAAATAAAATAAAAATGGAAGAAAATAAAATAGAATTGGAAGTTATGGAATCTTTGCAGGAAGATGTAGATAAAGGGATAGTTAGAATACCTTCTAGAATAATGGATGAACTTAAAATAAAATCGGGAGATATAGTTGAGATAAAAGGAAAATCTACCGGAGTTGTAAAAGCTATGAGATCAATTAAAGATGAAAATAAGAAAACAATAAGAATAGATGGTACAACAAGATCTAATGTTGGAGCAAGTATAGGAGATAAAGTAAAAGTTAATTTAATAAAAATCAGCGAGGCAAAAACTGTTACACTTTCTCCTACACAAGAAGTTAGATTTAGTGATGATCCTACTGAATATTTTCATACAAAAATTATGCATAAACCTTTATCATTAGGACAAAAAATAATTATAGATGTTTTTGGAACTAGATTAAGTTATATGGTTTCTAAAATTAATCCTAAAGATTATGTAATAATAACTCCTTCGACAAAAATTGTGGTTTCTAATATTGTTAGTTCTGGAGACAATAAAGCTACTGGAATAAGTTATGAAGATATTGGCGGATTAAAAAATGAAGTAGAATTAATAAGAGAGATGGTAGAATTACCAATGAAGCATCCAGAAGTTTTTGAAAAATTGGGAGTTGGTGCTCCTAAAGGAGTTTTGTTTACTGGGCCTCCTGGAACTGGAAAAACTTTATTGGCAAAAGCAGTTGCAACAGAAACAGATTCAGCTTTTTTTTCTATAGCTGGTCCTGAAATAATGAGTAAATATTATGGAGAAAGTGAGAAACATATTAGAGAAATATTTGAGCAAGCTGAAAAAAATGCTCCTGCTATAATTTTTATAGATGAAATAGATAGTATTGCTCCTAAAAGAGGAGAAGGAATAGACCAAACTGAGAAAAGAATTGTAGCACAATTACTAACTTTGATGGATGGACTAAAATCTAGAGGGCAAGTAGTTGTAATGGCTGCTACTAATAGACCAGAAGATATTGATGAAGCATTAAGAAGACCTGGAAGATTTGATAGAGAACTTAGAATAAATCCTCCAGATGAAGATGGCAGAAAAGAAATATTAAAAATTCATACTAGAGGAATGCCTTTAGGAAAAGATTTAAATTTTAATGAAATTGCAATGAATACAATAGGATATACTGGAGCAGATTTAGAAGTTTTATGTAAAGAAGCAGGATTAAAAGCAGTTAAGCCTTATTTTTCTGAATTGAAAAATCTGCAAGATAAAGTTCCTACTGAGATTTTGGACAAAATAAAAGTAACTAGAGAAAATTTTATTGAAGCTATGAAACAAGTTGAACCAAGTGCAATGAGAGAAGTTTTAATTAATAAGCCTCATGTTTCTTGGGATGATGTTGGTGGATTAGATGAAGCAAAAGAAAAATTAAGAGAACTTGTTGAATTACCTTTGCTGAGACCTGATTTATTTAAGAAAGCAGGAATTAAACCAAGTAAAGGAGTTTTACTTTACGGACCTCCAGGAACTGGAAAAACTTTATTGGCAAAAGCAGTTGCAACAGAATCAAATGCAAATTTTATTTCTGTAAAAGGACCTGAATTAATAAGTAAATGGGTTGGGGAAAGTGAAAAACATGTTAGAGAAATATTTAAAAAAGCAAGACAAGTAAGCCCTTCTATAATCTTCTTCGATGAATTTGATTCTATATCAAAATCAAGAGGATTTTCTGTAAGTGACTCAACTGAGAGAGTTGTTAATCAATTATTAACGGAGTTAGATGGAATAGAAGAATTAGAAAAAGTAGTTGTTATAGCTGCAACTAACAGAAAAGATTTAATTGATTCTTCACTTTTAAGACCAGGTAGAATTGATAGTCATATTGAATTAAAAATTCCAGATACTAAAACCAGGGAAAAAATTATTGAGATTCATACTAAAAATATGCCTTTAGATAAAAATTTTAATGCAAAAGATTATGTGAAACAAACTGAAGGATGGACTGGAGCAGATATAGAAGCATTAGTTAGAAATGCTGGAATAAATGCAATTAAAAGATTTTATAAAACTACTAAAGATGAAAATAAATTAAAAATATTAAAAGAAGATTTTGAAAAATCTTATCATGAAGTTAAGAATAATATAGTAATAAAAGAACGTTATGATGATGAAGTGGAAGAAATAAAAGTTCCTGAAATTTCTAAAGATCAGAAAAAAATTGAATAAGTTTTTAAAGTTTGGATTCTATTTTTTCCCTAAAATATTGAGAATAGTTGTAGGATTATTTTTAATATTCATAGATATATTAAATTTGTTAGAGATTAATGGTGTTTTTTAAAAGAATTTTATTTAGAAAGTAGAATAAATTAATTATTTCATAAGATGAATTTGTATCAACATTTTTATTATTCTCGATTTTTATTTTTGATATACTTCATATTGTATAGAAATATTTATATAGTAAATTATGTTATACGTCTTGTTCATACAATAAGTTGAGCTAAAAAAGATACAATACACAATGGGTTGTATAGTGTGGTGAATATGAAATGTGTTTTTTGCAAGTCGAATACGAAAGTGACTGATAAAAGAGAATCTCCAGAAGGTACAAGAAGAAGGAGAGAATGTTTAAAATGCAAAAAAAGGTTTACTACATATGAAAAAGCTGATAACAAAAATATTATAGTAGTAAAAAAAGATGGAAGAAGAGAACCCTTTTCTGTTGAGAAACTGAAAGAAGGTTTAATGAGAGCTTGTATGAAAAGACAAATAAGTGTTGATAAAATTGACAAAATAATAGAAGATGTTCAAGAAAAATTGAAAACTAAAGGAAAAGAGGTAAAAAGTCAGATTATAGGAAAAATGGTAATAAATAGGTTGAGAAAATTAGATAAGGTTGCTTATATAAGATTTGCCAGTGTTTATATGGATTTTAAAAATATTAAAGATTTTAAAAAAGTTATAAGTGAGGTGTAAAATGCAGTTAGTTGAAAACAAAATGTTTATTACGAAAAGAAATGGTGAAGTTGTAGAATTTAATTCTGATAAAATAAAAATAGCTATATCAAAAGCTATAAGAGTTACAAAAAATGAAGTAAATCAAGATTTAATTAATAAAATTGTTGATGATATAGTTGAAGAAATTAAAAATAGATTTGTAGATTTTTATCCTAATGTTGAAAATGTTCAAGATATAGTTGAGAAACATCTTGTAAATAATGGATTATATGAAATATCAAAGGCTTACATTCTTTATAGAGCTAAGAGAAAAGAAGAAAGAGAAAAACAACAAGAGATAAATATAGAAAAGGCAAAACTTGGAAAATTAAGAGTTAAAGAAAGCGATGGAAGAATTTCTTTGTTTAATATTAATAAAATTAATGGGATAATAAGGGATGCTGCTAAAGGTTTTGAAGAAAATGTTTCTATAGAAAAGATATCAAAAGAAGTTGTTAAAAATATTTATGATGGAGTCAGTTTAGAAGAAATTGAAAAGGCACTTATTCTTGCTTCCATAAGTTTTATAGAAAAGGATCCAGCATATAATACTGTTTCTTCCAAATTATTTTTATATAAATTATATAGAGAAGTAGTTGGAGAATCTTATAAAAATTTTAAAATGGATAGTTTATACAGAAGCTCATTTAATTACAGTATTCAAAAAGGAACTGAAGAGGGAATTTTTGATAAAAAATTATTAGAGTTTGATTTAGAAAAATTAGGAAAAGAGTTAATTTTGGATAGAGATAATTTAATACAATATATGGGATTAGAAATTTTATATGATAGATATTTTGGTAAAATAGGAAAGAAGAGAATAGAAATGCCTCAATGTTTTTGGATGAGAGTGGCTATGGGATTAGCTTTAAATGAAAAAGATAAAAATGAAAAAGCTATAGAATTTTATAATTTATTGTCTTCTTTGAAATTTATTTCATCATCTCCTACTTTATTTAATTCAGGAACTAGCCATCCTCAATTAAGCTCTTGTTATCTTACTACTGTAATAGATGATTTAAATCATATTTTTAAAAGTTATGGAGATAACGCTCAATTATCTAAATGGTCTGGAGGTGTTGCTAATGATTGGACTAATATAAGAGCAGTTGGGAGTCAGATAAACAGCAATAGAATAGAAAGTCAAGGAGTTATTCCTTTTTTAAAAATTGCAAATGACGGAGCTCTGGCAATTAATAGAAGTGGGAGAAAAAGAGGAGCAGTTGTTGCCTATCTTGAAACTTGGCATTATGAGATAGAAGATTTCTTAGATTTAAGAAGAAATACTGGAGATGAAAGAAGGAGAACTCATGATATGAATACTGCAAACTGGATCCCTGATTTATTTATGAAAAGAGTGATTAATAATGAGAACTGGACTTTATTTTCTCCGTCTGATGTAAATGATTTGCATGATCTCTATGGAAAGAAATTTGAAGAGAGATATAAATATTATGAGGATATGACTAAAAATGGAAAAATTAAAACTTTTAAAACTATAAGTGCTGTTAAACTCTGGAGAAAAATGCTCTCAATGTTATTTGAAACTGGACATCCTTGGATTACATTTAAAGATGCTTGCAATATAAGATCTCCTCAAGATCACGTTGGAGTTATTCATAGTTCTAATTTATGTACAGAAATTACACTTAATACTTCTGAAGATGAGATAGCTGTCTGCAACTTAGGTTCTATAAATTTAAGTGAACATATTATTAATGGGAAATTAGATGCTGAATTAATTGAAAAAACAATTAATACTGCTGTAAGAATGTTAGATAATGTTATAGATATAAATTTTTATCCTGTTCCTGAAGCTAGAAATTCTAATTTAAAACACAGGCCAATAGGTTTGGGATTAATGAGTTTTCAAGATGCTCTTTACAAGTTAAATATAAATTTTGATTCTAAAGAAGCTGTAGAATTTGCAGACAAAAGTATGGAATTAATTTCATATTATGCGATTTTAGCTTCTTCTAAATTAGCCAAAGAAAAAGGTTTTTATGAAAGTTATAAAGGATCAAAATGGGATAGAAATATTTTTCCAATAGATACTATAAACTTGCTTGAAGAAGAGAGAGGAATTAAAATTGAACTTTCAAGAGAAGAAAGATTGGACTGGTCTTTAGTAAGAGAACATGTCAAAAAATATGGGATGAGAAATTCTAATGTAATGGCAATTGCACCAACTGCAACAATAGGAAATATAAGTGGCTCTTATCCTTGTATAGAACCTGTTTACAAAAATATTTATGTAAAATCAAATGTTACTGGAGAATTTACTATTGTAAATAAATATTTAGTTGAAGATTTAAAAAGATTAAATTTATGGAATGATGAAATGTTGGAGCAGATTAAATATTATGATGGAAATGTTGGTATGATAACTGGGATTCCAGATGATATTAAAAATAGATATAAAGAAGCATTTGATATTGATCCTTACATTTTAATAGATATTGCAGCAGCAAGGGGAAAATGGATTGATCAAAGTCAGTCTTTAAATATTTTTGTCCAGAATATTTCTGGTAAAAAATTAAACGATTCTTATATTTATGCTTGGATGAAAGGACTAAAGACTACTTATTATCTTAGATCTATGGCCGCTACTCAAATTGAAAAATCAACTTTAGATGCTACTAAATATGGATTTACTCAAAATAGAAAATATGATAAAAAAATAAATGAAGATAATGTAGAAATAGTAAAAGATATTTTCGAGAAAGAAATTTCTGAAGAAATAGAAGTTAAACCTGCTCCTAAATTGTGTTTAATAGATGATCCAGATTGCGAATCCTGTCAATGATATATGTTAAATAAAATAAATCTTTAAAAATGAGAAAAATAGTTGTTAAAATGGAAAATAGATTAAGTGATTATCTTCTTACATTTTTTGCTGGAGTAGCTCTTTCAAGTCTTGTTAGCTTTGATCTTTCAGATGATAACCAACGTTACCAGATTTACTATAGAGAATCTAATCCTTCAGTGATGAGATTTCATAATTCTTATGGACAAGATTTTATATATGTTGAAACTGAAAAAGGAAGTAATAAATTTAAATCTCTTTCTGATTATTTATCAAAATTAGATTCTAAATCTGAAAGAGATTTAGAAAGAATTAGCATTGAAAAAGCTATTAACTGTAATGATGAGAATATTAAGTAATATTAGATTATTAAAATTATATAAGGATGTAAAAAAAGGTAAATGAATTTTATAAAAAATGGGAATAATAGATAATTCAAAAACAGACCCGAATAAAATCTTGCCTATGAAATATAAATGGGCTAGAGAACACTACAAAAATGGAGTTGCAAATAATTGGGTTCCAGAAGAGATACCAATGCAGGATGATGTTCAGCAATGGAGATCCAATTTTAAATTAACTGAAATAGAAAGAAGATTAGTTTTATGGAATTTGGGATTTTTTTCTACTGCAGAAAGTTTAACTGCAAATAATATCGTCTTAGCTGTTTATAATCATATTACAAATCCAGAGTGTAGACAATATTTATTAAGACAAGCTTTTGAGGAAGCTATTCATACTGATACTTTTATTTATTGTTGTGATAGTCTTGGATTAGATCCTGATGAGATTTATAATATGTATAAAACAATTCCTTCTATAAAAGAGAAAGATGATTTTGTTATAGAATTAACTAAAAGTGTTTTTGATCCTAATTTTAAATTAGATAGTTTAAGAAATGTTCAAAAATTTTTACATGATCTTATAGGATATTATGTAATAATGGAGGGAATATTTTTCTATGCTGGATTTGCGATGATTCTTGCTTTGAAAAGACAACATAAAATGATAGGAGTTGGAGAACAATTTGAGTTTATTATGAGAGATGAAAGTGTGCATTTGGCTTTTGGTTGTGATTTAATCAATACAATAAAAATTGAAAATTATAATATATGGACTGATGAATTTCAAAAAGAAATAATTGAATTAATTAAAAAAGCTGTTGAACTTGAAAAAAGATATGCTTACGACGCTTGTCCAGAAGGAATCTTAGGAATAAATCCGGATCAGTTTGCCGAATATGTAGAATATATTGCAGATAGAAGATTGGAAAGAATAGGTTTGTCTAAAATTTATAATACTGAAAATCCATTTCCATGGATGAGCCAATCTATAGATTTGAATAAAGAAAAAAACTTTTTTGAAACAAAAGTTACAGAATATCAAACTGCTGGAAGTTTGGAATGGGATTGAAATTTCAATTAAGAACATTTATAAATAATTTTTATTTGAATAATGTATGAATAAAAAATCTGTTAAAATTATTTATTGGAGTGTAACTATTTGTTTGCTCTCTTTATATTAATTTTATATTAGGTGTTGCAAAAATTCTTGGTTCAATAGCAATTTTACAAATAAGATTTAATACATTGAAAGAGTGGGCTTGTACCTATTCTTTCTACTCTAGTATTTCTTGTAATATTATCTTTATCTTACTTTTTATGGAGGAAATTAAGTAAATAATAGACCAAAAATGAAAATTATTCTCAAATAACTTATCTCAATTTATATATTCTATATTAGTAATATTTATAATTTGATTAATAAGATTAAATTGATGGTATTAAGTGATAGAACAATAAAAAAATTGATAATAGATAAAAAAATTGTTATTAATCCTTACGAAGAGAAAAATGTAAATTCTGCTTCTATTGATTTAAGATTGGGAGAAGGATTTTTAATTCCTGATTATTATAAAACTAAATTTATTTCTTTAGATGAAAGACTTTATGAGAGAAAAATAGAAAGTGATTCTGTTATTATTCCTCCTCACCATTTTATTTTAGGTACAACTATAGAATATATAGAAATTGGAAATAATATATGTGGAAGATTGGATGGCAAAAGCGGAATAGGTAGAAAAGGACTTTTTATATGTAATGCGGGCCATATAAATCCAGGATTTAAAGGCAAATTAACTTTAGAATTTTATAATTCAAATGAAATTGCTTTTGATTTACATTCTGGAAAAGAAATATGTCAATTAATTTTAGAATATACTGATTGTGAAGTTGAAAATATTTATAATGGAAAATATCAAGGACAAAAAGAGGTTACTGGGAGTAAATAAAAATACTTATAAATGTTAAATTATTAAATTATTTAATGAATTATAAATTAGAATGGGTAATAGAATTGAATCAGCAATGGAAGTTAGTAAAGAAGAATTTAATAGAATAGTTAGCAATGGGCATAAATTAGTTGTTGTAGATTTTTTTGCTGATTGGTGTATGCCTTGTTTAATGATGGCGCCAGTTATAGAAGAACTTGCTAAAAATATGAAAGATATTAAATTTGTTAAAATTGATGTAGATGAAAATTCTGAATTATCAGAAAAATATGAAATAAGAAGCATACCGACTTTAATTTTTTTTAAAAATGGGAAAATGATTGATAGAGTTGTTGGTGGAATGGATGATTATGCTCTTGAAAAAAAAATTGAGAGTTTGTTGGATTAATCAATAATTAGTTTTTGGGACTCACTCCATTCATTGTTCTTGTTTTTTTTGATCCACAGAACATATTTTTCAATAAATTCAAGTCTTTCTTTGAAATTTTCTTCTTTAAGTTTTTCTAATTCTTTTAAATTAATCTCTGGAAGATCCATCTTTTATATATTTGTTAAATAAATATTCTATATTAATCTTTCTGTTAAATTTTAGAATTAAATAAATAATACTTAAAAAAAATCAGAAAAAATTCCCGAAAAATCACCGCCTCTGCCTTTAGGCAGAGGTTTGATCGGCGATTTTTCTTTCAAATGGGAATTTTTTGGGATGATCTGAAACAACCTCACCATTTATGGTGAGGTTTTCAACGTTTCAGACATAATAATATTTAAAAATATAACAATACAATCAATTAAATGTCTAAAGATGATCAAGAAATTTTAACTGTAAAAAGAAATTTATTATTTGGAGATTCTGGTCAAAATTATTTTAGTGGATTTTTATCTAATAGTATTATTGATTTTAAAACAAAAATATTGTCAAATGTAGAATGGAATAGAAGAGGAGATATGGAAATAAATCCTTTTTATAAACAGCCAATTGCTTATTGTTTAATAGTAAATCCTACGTTAGAAAAAATTTTTGTATATATTCGCTCAAATAAAAATGAAAATTATCATGAAAAAAGATTACATGGAAAATTGTCTTTAGGTATAGGTGGACATATTGAAAGAGAAGATACTAGCACCGAAGATCCTATTTATGAAAGCATGTTAAGAGAATTAAATGAAGAAGTAGGAATAAGTGGTAATGTGAATGCTAGAATTTTAGGTTATATAAATGATGATAATGATAAAGTCGGACAAGTTCATTTTGGAATATTATATCTCATAGAAACTAATGCTATAGATATTAAACCTAAAAGTTCTGAATTATCTGAAGGAAAATTTATTTCTTTAAATGAGATAAAAGAAATTTGCAGTAATCCAAATATTATTATTGAAGGATGGTCTAAAATTTCTCTTGTAGCACTAGAAAATTATTTTGGCTATTGAATAAAAGTGTAGATGATGTTTTAAGAGTGGGCTCTTTGTTAGAAGTGAAGTTCAGAGGCTTTAAAATTGGAAAGTGTAAATGTAGAGGTGATGGGACTACATTAATTTTACAAAAGTAGATTTACTATTTTGCTATTGGAATACGTATAGCAGAATCAAATTCTTTTTGTTGTAAATTATTACATGAGTTATAAGAAGAATAAATACTTGTAGCAGAAGATTCAATTAATAACAATTCGTCATATTCTTTATAAGAGTCTATTGGACTATCATATTTTAGAGAAGAAAAAAGATTATTTAAATTTTAATAAAGTCTTTAAAAAGCTTTAAAAATTAATAGATATTTATAATTCGTTTATGGAAAAAAGAGATGAAACTTTGCTTAAAGAAAAAACTAAAAAATTAAGTATAATTGAAGGGGGGTTTTATGGAGTTTATGATGGAGCTGGGGCTAGATATATAGCTCCTTTTGCTTTAGCTATAGGAAAAGATAATCCATATATTAATACATTTATAGCAATTTTGCATTCTGTTCCTTCGCTAGTTGGAAATTTCTCACAATTATTTACTAATAGAATAATGAATAAATATAAGAGAAAAAATCTTCTTAGTTTTTTTATAATCATTCAATCAATAATTTGGTTTGGAATTATAGCTTCAGGATTATTCTCTAATAAATTAAATTCGAATTTTTCTTTAACGATATTAATTATATTTTATACTTTATCAGTTTCTTTTGGTTCTTTTGTTTCTCCAGTCTGGGCTTCTTTAATGAAAGACATTGTAAATTTTAAAAGAGGAAGTTATTTCTCAAAAAGAAATATAATATCTGGTTCTGTTTCATTAATAAGTTCTTTAATTGCTGGTTTTTTCCTAGATAAAGCTGGGTTTAGTAATATTTTTGTAAGTTTTACCATCTTATTTTTATTTGCTTTTATATTTAGATTTCTTTCTGGAATTTTATTTATTTATCATTATGAACCCAAATTTAAAATTGATAATTCTAAATACTTTAATTTCTTAGATTTTATTAATAAGTATAGGAAAAGTAATTTCGTGAAATTTAGTTTATTTATTTCTTTATTTATGTTAGCTGTTTCTTTGTCTAGCCCTTTTTTTATTGTATATATGATTAATGAACTTAAATTTAATTATTTAACATGGACTATTATTAGTGTTTCGGGGGCTTTGTCTTCTTTATTTTTTATGCCTTTTTGGGGAAAATTTATAGATGAATATGGAAGTTTAAAAACTTTAAAAATTACTGGAATCTTCGCAAGTATTATTCCTCTATTGTGGATGATGAGTTACTATATAGATTTCAATAGTGCTAACATTATAATTTTTTTAATTATATTAGAAATTTTTGCTGGATGTATGTGGGCAGGATTTAATTTATCATATTCTAATTTTATATTTGATGCTGTAACATTAGAAAAAACTCATTTATGTTCAGCTTATTTTAATATTTTATATGCAGTAGGTATCTTTCTAGGATCTATGATAGGTAGCACTATATTATCTCTTAAAATAAAATTATTTTTTATTAGTCCTATATTTTTTATTTTCTTTGTTTCTGGAATTTCTAGATTATTAGCTTACTTTATAATGATTCCAAAAATAAATGAAGTGAGAGATGTTAAAAATATTTCAGTGGAAAAAGCTTTTAGAAAATTGTTTAGATATAATTTAAAACCTTTTATGTATCTTTTTCATTTTGAGATAATTAAATTAAATTCTGATTAGTTTAGGAAGTTTTTTAAATTAATTAATTCTTGATTAAAATGATGGTTTGTTAGCTCAGCCTGGTTAGAGCACCTGCCTTTTAAGCAGGGTGTCGGGGGTTCAAATCCCCCACAG
>ERZ1292623.401-Hain-H51-01um-R1-401-length-47167-cov-6_pt3 | contig 36002 bp, 28 predicted proteins | sample MGYA00564398_ERZ1292623 | MGnify/ENA primary metagenome ERZ1292623 (study PRJEB36523, sample SAMEA6512633) | groundwater metagenome | collected 2019-01-07 | study: AquaDiva: Metagenomics assemblies of 32 groundwater samples
ATGAAAATAAAAAGAGTGTTTATTAAAAATATAAGATCGTATCAAGAACAGGAAATAATTTTTCCAGATGGTTCTTTGCTGCTTTCAGGAGACATTGGCTCAGGAAAATCTTCAATACTCTTAGCTATAGAATATGCTCTATTTGGACTTCAACCAGGTCAGAAAGGATCTGCCTTATTAAGAAATAACTCAGATTTTGGAGTAGTTATCTTAGAATTAGAAATAAAAGGAAAATCAGTTGTCTTGGAAAAAAGATTAAAAAGATCTTCCAAAGGAGTTACTAATGAGTACTCTTCTATAACTATTGAAGGGATAAAAGAAGAATCATCCATAACCGAGATAAAAACAAAGCTTTTGGATTTATTAGGATATCCTCCGGAATTTATAAAGAAAAATAATTTGTTATATAGGTATACTGTTTTTACACCACAAGAGCAAATGAAGCAGATAATTTTAGAAGACCAAGAAATAAGATTAAACACAATAAGGCACATATTTGGGATAGATAAATATAAAAGAATAAGAGAAAACTTGCAAATTACAATCAATAGTTTAAAAGAAAAAGCGAAGTTTTTGCAGGGAGAAGTTTCAGATATCGGAGAAGAAAGAAAGAATTTAGATTTAAGAATATCTTTTTTAAAAGATTTAAGTGGAAAAATTCCAGAAAGATCAGAAATTTTAAAAGAAAAATTCTTGATTACAAAAAATATCCAGTCAAAAATAGATGAATTGCAGTCAAAAATAGACGAGAAAAACAAGCTCGAAACAGAGATAGAAAAAACAAGGATTATCATAAAAAACAAAAAAGAATATCTGTCTAATTTTGAGAAAGAGTTGTCAGAGGTAATAACAGATTTATCAAATGAAAAGTCGTTATTTGATGAGACTTTATATAGAATTACTCTTGAAAAAATAAAAATAAAAATCAAGGAAATTGATGATTTAAATTCAAGATATATAAATATAACTTCTGATTTAACTTCTCTTAATAAAATAAAAGAAGATAATTTAAAAAAAAGAGAGCGGCTTTTTAAAATAGATATTTGTCCAACTTGTTTGCAGGATGTTTCTGATGGACACAAGCATAATATATTAAATGACACTGAATCAACAATCTCAAAAATAAAAAGTAAAACAGCAGAATTAGAATTTGATAAAAAAATAATCATAGATTTACTAAACAAGGAGAAAGAAGAATATTCTTTTTTAATAGATGAAAAATCAAGAATAGAAATTCTTAAATCAAGGGTTTCAGAAATAGAAAAATTGAAAGCAAGGAGAAACGAGTTAGAAAGAAAGATAGAAATTTTAATGAAAGATACAGAAATTTTAGAAAATAATCTCAAGAATTTTATAGAATCTTTATCTAACTTGTCAAAATTTTATGATTTAATAGAAAAAAATCAATTTTTATTACAGGAAGCAAGAATTGAAGAAAGAAAAGCAGAAATCTCTCTGGCAGAGCTAAAAAAAGAAATTGATTTGCTATCAAATGAAATATCACTATTAAAAAACAAAGTTGAAGAAAAAGAAATAAAAAGAAAAAAACTTTCATATTTAATAGAATTAAACGACTGGATGTCTGCAAAATTTCTAGGTTTAATTGAATTTATAGAAAGGAATATTCTAATGAATTTAAGAATGGAATTTTCAAGTTTGTTTAAATCTTGGTGCTCTTCTTTAATTCCTCAAGAATCTTTAGAAGTGCATTTAGATGAGTCATTTTCCCCCATCATTATCCAAAATGAGGTTGAAATGCCTTATGAATTCCTTTCAGGAGGCGAAAGAACTGCGGTCGCTTTAGCATACAGACTGGCTCTGAATCAAACAATAAATTCTGTTTTAAGCAAAATTCAAACCAGAGATTTAGTAATTTTAGATGAGCCGACAGAAGGATTTTCAGAAACGCAAATAGATAAAATGAGAGATGTTCTTCAGGAGTTAAATGTTTCACAATTAATAATCGTCAGCCATGAACAAAAAATGGAATCTTTTGTGGAAAATGTAATAAAAATAAGGAAAGAAAACGATCTTTCTGTAATTTACGAAGAAAGTTTTTCCAAAAGCAAGGCAGAACCGCAAAGCTTAAATAATATCAATATATCAAATGAATAATCTAAATCTTCTTAGTCCTTATAAAAAGATAAAATGAACAGCGCAAATTCAGAAGAAATTTCTAAGAATGTAATGAAATCAGGTACAAGCATAGTTGGAATTGTCTGCAAAGATGGAGTTGTAATGGCTGGAGATAGAAGAGCAACTCTCGGCGGGCAAATAGTCGCAAGAAAGAAAGAGCATAAAATAGCAAAAATAAATGATTATTTAGTTGTTGCTTGGACAGGGGGGGTTTCAGACGCTCAATTATCAGCAAAAATAATTGCAGCAGAATTAAAACTAAAAGAGTTAAAGACAAAAGAGAGAGCCTCTGTAAAAGAAGCTGCAAATTTCATAGGAACTTATCTTTATAGAAACATAAGAACTCCAAGCATGGTTCCAGCTATTGTTGGTTTGCTTGTCGCAGGAGTTAATGATGATGGAACAACAGAGTTATACACAATTTCACCTGATGGAGTTGTATGGCTTGTAGAAGATTTTGATGCAAATTTATGTTCAGGAATGCCTTATATTTTAGGATTATTAGAAAGACAATATAGAAAAGATTTGTCTTTAAAAGAAGCAATAGAACTAGGAAAAGAGGCAATTAAGTCATCAATGGAAAGAGATACCGCCTCTGGAAATGGAATAGATGTTTTCACAATAACAAAATCAGGTATTCAACATGCTGTTTCAGAAGAAATTATCCCACAATACAAGTAATTAATCATATTTATTTTTTACAATGGCAGATATCTTAAAAAATATTAAAGAACAGCTTCCAAATAAAATAAGTGATGCTATTTTCGAAGGGGCAAATATAGTTCTTTATACTAAAGACAAAGAATTTTTTAAAACAGCAGATGCGGATATAAGAAAAGTAGTTGATACTATAAAAAAGCGTGTTGAGCTAAGAGCAGACAAAGAAATTCTTGCTTCTGAATCAGAAACAGAAAAGACAATAAGAGCAATAATTCCTGAAGAGGCAAATATAACAAACATTATTTTTGATGTTCAAAGATCAATTGTCATAATAGAAGCAAAAAAACCAGGACTTGTTATAGGAAAACAAGGCTCTATCTTAAATGATATAAAAAAATCAACTTTCTGGATTTCAACAGTTCAAAGGTCTCCCGCAATTCCTTCTAAAATAACAGAGAAAATCCGTTCTGTTTTATATGCAAACAATAATTACAGACGTAAATTGCTCAATGATATAGGGAAAAAAATCTACAAAGATTGGAATCCTGAAAAAATGGAGATGTGGATAAGATTAACATATCTGGGAGGAGGAAGACAAGTTGGAAGGTCATGCCTTTTATTGCATACCCCTAATTCGAAAGTTCTTCTTGATTGCGGCATTAATCCAGCTATATTAGAAGGAAATGAAAGATTTCCTTATCTCGATGTGGCAGAAATCGGAGATATTAATTCAATAGATGCAATAATCTTATCCCACGCACATCTCGATCACTGTGGCGTAATTCCTTATTTATACAAAATGGGATACAAAGGTCCAATTTATTTAACAGCTCCGACAAGAGATATATCAGCATTATTACAATTAGATCTCATTGGAGTCGCCTATAAAAAAGCAGAATCTCCGCTTTATAGGGCAGAAGATATAAAAGAAATGGTAAGGCATTCTATTTCTCTTGATTATGGAGAAGTTACAGATATTACTCCAGATATAAGAATAACTTTCTACAACGCAGGGCATGTTTTAGGCTCTGCACAAGTTCATATAAACATAGGAAATGGATTGCATAATTTTGTTTATTCTGGAGACACAAAATATGGAAAAACAAGATTATTAGACCCTGCAGTAAACAGGTTTCCAAGAATAGAAACTTTACAAATTGAATCAACTTATGGCGCAAAAACAGATATTTTGCCGCAAAGAAATGAAGTTGAAGAAAAATTTTTATCAAGAGTAAATGAAGTTATTTTAAAAGGAGGGAAAATCCTTTTGCCAGAATTAGGTTTGGGGCATGCACAAGAAACAGTTTTAAGAGTTGAAGAAGCAGTTAGAAAAGGAACTTTGCCCAAGGTTCCAGTGTATATTGATGGAATGATCTGGGACATTAATGCCATTCACACAGCATATCCTGATTTTCTCTCTTCAAGTGTAAGAAATCAGGTTTTCCAGGACAATAATCCGTTTGTTTCAGATATATTGCAAAGAGTTGGTTCTCCAATTGAACGAAGGCAAGTCATAGAAGGAGGTCCATGTATAATCATTGCGACATCTGGAATGCTTGCTGGAGGAGCATCTGTAGAATATTTCAAGCATCTTGCAGATAGCGAAAAAAATTTAATGATTCTCTCTTCTTATCAAGGCCCCGGCTCATTAGGAAGGAAAATTCAAGATGGAGAAAAAATAGTTGATGTTGATGGAGAAAAAGTCCATATAAAAATGCAAACAGAATTAATGTCAGGTCTTTCTCCGCATTCTTCAAGAAACGAATTAATTCAATATGTGTCAAGAATGACTCCAAAACCGAAAAAAATAATAATTAATCACGGAGAGCAGTCAAAATCTTTAGATTTAGCTTCAAGCATTTATAAAAACAACAGAATAGAAACCATTGTTCCAAAAAACCTAGAAACAATAAGATTCAAGTAAAAAAGAGGGATAAAAATCAAACATTCAAAAAAAGTTGTCGGAATAATGTTAGGAATGTTTTTTCTAACGCAATTAATAGGACTTTTAGTTATACATCTCTATGCTCCAATAATCACTCAATCTATTGATGAACAAGGAAACCTAATAAACATAACCTCGTATAATCTTCCATACGGAGTTAATCCTCCCGAAGATTCAAGTCCTAAGAGTTCTCTATTCTCTATTTTAATTGCAATAGCAATAGCTGTTTTCTTAATTCTTTTTTTGATGAAAATAAGAGCTGAAATTTTTCTTAGAATTTGGTTCTTAGTTGTTGTCTTTTTAGCTCTTTCAATATCTATTAATGCATTTTTAATAAGCTTTTCAAACTCTTCTATAATCGCTTTAATAATCGCTCTTCCTCTCGCATTATTAAAAATTTTCAGAAGAAGCTTTGTAATTCATAATTTGACAGAACTTTTAATTTATCCTGGAATTGCCGCAATTTTTGTCCCTCTTCTTAATGTGTGGACTTCTGTTTTACTTATGTTATTCTTATCTGTCTATGATATGTATGCTGTTTGGAAAGTAGGATTTATGCAGAAAATGGCAAAATATCAAATGGAAAAAGTAAAAGTCTTTCCGGGCTTTTTTGTTCCATATCTTGATAAAAAAGCAAAAAAACAAATTGAAAAATTAAAATCTTCAAAATCTAAAAAACCAATAAAACTATCAATCGCAATTCTTGGAGGCGGAGATGTTGTATTTCCTCTTATCTTGGCAGGAGCTGTTTTCAATTCTCTCGGGTTTATGCAGGCTTTAATAATAATTCTTGGAGCAACAGCAGCCCTTGGCTTTTTATTTTACATAAGCAAAAAAGGGAAAGCTTATCCAGCCATGCCTTTCATAACAATTGGAGTTCTATTTGCTTTGGGAATTATTTATTTTATTTGAGTTAACTAACAGAAGAATCTTCAGGATTATTACTTTGATTTTTATTCAGATAATCTCCTAAATGTTCAACATTTTCAAATCCAGAAGCGAAAGCTTCTAAACTTTCTCTTCTAATCGGTCTAAAACCTGTTAGCCTATTATAATGTACAGATGGTTGATTCATCCAAACAAATCTTTCTGATGTAGGTAATGAGTCATCAGAAAATTTTTTGCCATTTGGAAAAGTACTTGGCATAATAATGTGCCCTCCTTCATCAGTCATTCCTTTATAAATTCCAGCAAGTATACTACTTCCAATAAAAATTTCAAGAAAAACACTTCCCATTGCAGCAATCTCATGCTCTCTTCTTGTAGTGTTTAAAATTAAGTCTAAGTCTCCCATTCGTACTATTCCATCTGCTTGAGCACTTCCTCTAAATCCATAACTATTCATATCCTTCTCTCCAAATAATCATTTATAAACTTTCCTATTTCTTTGTCATCCTTTAGTTACAACATAAGCAAAAGCTTTAAATACTTGATTTTTGCCACTCTTATATGATAATTAAACCAGAATTAGTGAAAAGAATCAAAGAATATTTCAATTTAAATATTTACGAAACAAAAGTTTGGTTAGCCTTGCTTTCTAAAGGAATAGCTTCTGCAGGAGAGATTGCAGAACTTTCTTCTGTTCCGAGATCAAGAACTTATGATGTTCTTGAAAGTCTTGAAAAACGCGGTTTTTCAATAGTAAAGATAGGAAAACCTGTTAAATACCTTGCAGTAAAACCAACAGAAGTTATTGAAAAGATGAAATCAAAAACAATGTACGATGCCCAAGAAAAAATAAAATCATTATCAAATCTTAAGGAAACATCAGAATATGTTGAGCTCGAAGCTCTTCATAACACTGGAATTTCCCCAATCAAACCACATGAAATCACAGGCTCTTTAAGAGGCCGTTCAAATATTCTCTCGCGTACAAGAGAGTTATTAGAAAATGCACAAAAAGAAGTTTTAATTTGCACTTCTGTTCTGGATTTTGAAGATAAATCTCGTGTCTTGCTTCCTGCAATAGAAAAATTAAACAAAAACAATGTAAAAATAAAAATAGCTCTATCAGGAGAAGATGAGAGGATAAAAAAAATAAATGCCAAACTACCTGTTAAAGCAAGGAAAATAGAAACACCAACAAAAGTTTTTATAGCAGATAAGTCAGAAGTCCTTTTCATGATAAGCCCTGAACATGCTGAAGAAGAAATGGCTATTTGGCTTCAAAGCCCATTCTTCACGCAATCATTGACACAAATCATAGATACTAATTTAAAGAACGGAAACGGAGGGAAATAAAAAATGGAAAGAATAGAAAAAATAGCAGGACTAGTCTTATGCGCTGGAGGAATATTCATAGCATACAGTTTAGGAAATATAGCAGGTCTTCATCAAGCAGTTATCCTTGGAGGAAGATTATCAGATCTAAATGGAGATAACAGACTTGATGCAGTAATTTACAAAAGGGATTCTCCTAATAACAGGCAAACCCCTTTTATTCAAGATGATAATGGAAATCTACTTAGTTTAGATGATTACTTTAATCAAAGAAGCGACATAACAAGGCAATTAATAGAGCAGGAAAGAGAAAAAATTCTAAGAAATGCTGCGACACATGATTAAGAGTTAGTTTCTAATCAATCTTCATCCGAATAATACCCATATCTAACATGACTTTTTTATTATCTTTGCTCCAATTATTAAGAAATGTTCTTGCATCGTACTTAACTTTCTCTATGGAATAATATCTCTTATTTTTAATAAAAACTGATTTATTAGCTTTCTTAAAAGCCTCAACAGCTTTTTCCATCTTCACAGGAGGTCCATTCTTCACAATTTCTTTCCTGCTCTCAGCAATCATGTAAATCTCTGCTTTTTTATTTTGATTATAAATAAATTCAGATTTTCTTATGTTGTAATACTTACTCAATTCTTTTTCTAAGTAATTCGCAAATTTCTTTAATTTTGTTCCTGCAATATCTCCTTCTTGCCTGTTTGTATATATTTCAATTTTCAGAAATTCATCTTTTTTCTTTTTAGCTTCATTCTTAATTTTTCCAATATCAATCTCTTTCTTTTCAAAGTATTTCTCGCTCGGTTTTTTCAAGAATTTTTTCGCTATTTCCTGAAATTTTTCAAATGTTTCCTTGCTTAATGCTGCAAGAGCGTTTCTGTCTTTCCATGTAGGGTCAACAAGGATAATCGGACTTTGAGTTTTGCTTTCATTTAGCTCCAAGAGTATTTCTTTTTTGTTTTTATACTTATTCTCTGAATCAATCACAATTTGTTCTCCCTTTTTTATTTTACTTAATCTTCTCAATAAATTTTCAAATGTCTTATAGTAAATAATCAAGCATTCAAGAGAATAACCTGAAAATCCTTGTATATAACTCTCTGCTCCGTAAGCTCCATTCGCTTTAAAAAATCTTTTAGTTAATTGTAGCTCTTTTATTTTTTTCTTATCTAAATTTTTCTTGACATAATTAACATGAAAGTAGCTCAAGTCCGTAACATTTTTAGCTTCTTTTATCCTTTTAATTTTTAAAACAGGAATTATTTCAAAAGTTATCTTTTTGTCTTTCCATGCCTTAAAATAATCTCTTGAGCCATGAACCCTTTCTAATTTATATTCTTTTTTTAAAATAAGAACTGATTTTTCCAATTCTTTAGCAATATCTTTTGTTTTTAAATCAAATCTAATAAAAATATCAATGTCATATTCATTTGATTTTGTCAAAGTGCCCTTTGCAAAACTTCCGCCAAGAAAAACATCAGCTTTTATTTTTTTATTTTTAATGTTTTTCTTTAGCATATTAACAATTTTTTTAGTTTCTTCTTTTATACTCTTAAATTCTTTTTCAGATATAGAAAAATCAAGATTTTTAATAACTCTTTTCAAATCCATCTTTATAAGAGAAGAAATGCAGTTTTAAAACTTATGTCCAACAATAAATTATCATAAAAAGTGTAATCCATTATGTTATAAAAATACTGCTACAAAAAGGAAAGTATATTATATTTAACTACAGATATAAATAAAAACCAATTCTTATACATTCAAGTATGATGCCGAAAAATGTTCTGGAGAGAGCGAGGAAAGAAGGATTGGCTTTGACTTTTGATGATGTCAGACTTAGAACTGGATATGCTGAATTTATGCCAGATCAGGTGAATGTAGAGTCAAAATTTTCTAGGAATGTTGGCTTGAAAATTCCAGTCGTTAGTGCAGCGATGGATACGGTTACTGAATTTGGTTTGGCAATAGAATTAGCTAAACTTGGCGGAATGGGGGTTATTCATAGAAGTTTATGCGTAGAAGATCAGGCAGATCATGTTGAGAGAGTTAAACATCACTTAAATGGATTGATAGAAAAACCAATTTGTGTTTACAAGGATGAAAGTGTTCCGACAATACTTGCTAAAAGAGAAGAGAAGGGGTATCCATTTCATAGCTTTCCAGTTTTGAGCAGGGATGGAAAGTTAGTTGGAATCGTTACAGGAAATGATTTTGAATTTTGTGGAGATTCTCAGTTAAATGTTGGAGATATTATGTCAACTGAATTAATCTCGGCTCCAAGAGATACTACTATTGATATGGCTTATGATTTAATGAGGAGTAAAAAGAAAAAGATACTTCCTTTAGTTACGGAAAATGGAGAAGTTGCCGGGATGTATGTTTTTAGTGATGTCAAAAGAATCAAGACTAGAAGTGCAGAGACGTATAATGTTGATAATAAGGGGCAATTAAGAGTTGCAGCAGCTGTTGGAACTGGTGATGAAGCTTTAGAAAGAGTCGAAAGGTTATCAAAAAGAGCTGATGTAATAGTTATAGACACTGCGCATGGAGATTCCAAATCTGTAATTGATACATTAAGGGAAATAAAAAGAAACTATTCTTTAGACGTTGTTGTTGGAAATGTGTCTATTGGAGAATCTGCTAAAAGATTAGTTGAAGCTGGGGCAGATGGAATAAAAGTTGGACAAGGTCCTGGCTCTATTTGCACAACCAGAGTTATAGCTGGAATAGGAAGACCACAAGTATCTGCAGTTTATGATTGTGCCAAAGCCCTAGCAGAATATGGCGTGCCAATTTGTGCAGATGGAGGGCTTAGAAGTTCAGGAGACATCCCGATAGCTATTGCATCAGGCGCGCATTCAGTTATGATGGGAAGTATGCTTGCCGGTACAGAGGAAGCACCTGGAAACATTGTTTTTGTTGATGGAAGACAATGGAAAAGTTATAGGGGTATGGGATCAATAGGAGCGATGGAAACAAGCAGAAGTTCAAGAGAAAGATATTTGCAACAGCAAACAGGAAAAAATCAACTTATTCCTGAAGGTGTTGAAGGTTTGGTTCCATATAAAGGAAAATTAGGAGATGTTATTTTCCAATATGTGGGAGGATTAAGGAGAGGAATGGGATACGTTGGTGCCTCTACAATAGAAGAATTAAGAGAAAAAGGAGATTTTGACAGAATTACTGCGGCAGGTTTTTCAGAATCTCATCCGCATGATATAAAAATAACTAAAGACTCTCCAAATTATAGGGGTGGAAAATAAAATGGGATTAGATGATTTACTAAAAGGTGTTCAGACTATAGCAGTAATTTGTAATCAATGGGGAGATACCGGAAAGGGAAAATTCTCTGATTATTTCGCCTCTCAATGGGCAGATGTTACGGCCAGAGGAACTGGTGGGAACAATGCAGGACATACAGTTGTTGTTAATAGAAAAGAAAAAATATTTCATTTAATACCTGCTGGAATATCAAATGATTCCAACGGGCAATTCACAATTTTAGGAAATGGAATGGTTATTGACCTGCCAGTCTTATCACATGAGCTTGATGAACTAGATTCTGAAGAAATAACCTATAACAATTTGCTGATAAGCAAAGATGCAAGCATTATTATGCCGTATCACGTTAATAGAGATAAAGTAAAACATCAGTCTCAGAAAGATGGTGGAATAGGTTCAACAGGAAGAGGAATTGGTCCAAGCTACACTGATAAAGTCGCCAGAAGAGGAATAATTATAGAAGATTTATTTGATAGAGATCGATTATCAAGAAAAATTGAGAAAGTTAGAGAAGTCTATTCAGAACAGACAATAAATGCTGACGAAATTATTGATTCTCTAATGCCTTTTGCGAATAGAATAAAACCCTTTGTAAGAGATACAGTTTCTGAAATGCACAGATTTATGAGAGAAGGCAAGAAAGTCTTGCTGGAAGGAGCACAAGGTTTGCTTTTGAGTATAGAACATGGAACTTATCCTTATGTTACTTCTTCTGATTGCTCTTTGAACGGAACAGCCAGTGGAGTAGGATTATCTGCGAAGATGATTGATTTACCCTTAGGAATAGTTAAGTTTCCATTTATGACAAGAGTTGGAGCAGGACCTTTTCCAACCGAGTTTGGAGGAAGATCTTCAGAGAGTTACTGTGCAGAGGAGGGACATACAAATTCTGATGAATTAAAACATTATGGAATAACTCATCGAATAGTGAATGGAAAAATAAGATATGACAGAAATGATCCAAAAATAATTGAAATGATCAATTCTGGGGATGAATTTACTCAAGGTATAGGAATTAGATTAACAGCTGGAGAATATGGAGCCACTACCGGAAGACCAAGAAGGACCGGATGGACTGATGGAGTTGTTGCTAGATATGCAGTTGGAATAAACGGACCACTTTTGGTTTTAACAAAACCTGATTCTTTAGCTGGCGCAAAAGAGTTTAAACTTGGTTATGGTTATAAATTTGAAGGTCGAGTAGTTGATGCATTTTCTAAGAGTGAGGGATTTTTAAGAAATGTAACTCCTCAATATCAAAGTTATGAAGGTTATGGAGACATAAGTAAAGTTAGACATTATGATAATCTTCCTTCAAGTTTAAGACAAGCAATTGAAGATTTTGAATCATTTACTGGTGGAAGAGTTGCCATTGTTTCTGTTGGAGCAGATAGAGAAGAAACAGTTGTTAGATAATTTAATATAGTGCTATTTTTAGAGCAACATATTATAAATTTAATCTTTCTTGTCATCAGCTATAGAGCCGAAATCAACAATATATTTTCCATCTTCTAATTGATATATCTGTGGCCTGTTTTTATCAAATAATCTCGCGATATCCAAAAGATATTTTCCAGGTTTTAAAACTCTTATGCTTTCAAAATCAAGAAACACAGGAGATTCCTCGTCTTCTGTTCCTAAAATGTCTCTTACATCTTTTTCAATCTGTTTTTTTTCATTATAAGTTAAACTTAAGTTTTCCTCAATTTTTGCCCCAATTTCTTTTAATTTTTCTTCTTTAATATAAAAAAAGAATTTGCTGTGGCATTCTTCGTTACTGCACCCTTTTAATATCTCACTGCTTCCATCGCTGTATATCTTGTTGCAATGGACACATCTATACGCCATTCTTCTGAAAAACCAAGGAGATTAATAAAGTTTTATATACCACAAAACTAACCAAGCATTAGCTCAAGTTTCTTAGGGTCTTTTTTAATCTCTTTTATTAAAGATGAAGGCCCTATTATAGTCAAAGTATTTGATTCTCCAACAAGTTTCTTTGCAAGCCCATATCTGAATTTAACAAGCAAGTTTTCTTCTTTCAAATTAGGCTCTATAACAGCCAATTCAATGCCTCTGAAATTCTGTATGTGGTCAATCATAGCCATTGTGTCTTCAATCAATCTTGCTTCTTCTTCAGGCCTTAATCTTCCATGTAATATAACTATTTTATTTCCTAAAATAAGAGCAAGGATTTTTTTTACTCTTTGGGCAATTCCTAAATCTTTTATCTCAGAAAAAGGAATAACTTGCAAACTAAGTCCTTTCAGTTTATCTTTTTGTCCTTTATTTTTTTCTTTTTTTGTCATCATTTAAACCTTTTTGGCAAGCTTGAAAAGTGATTTATAAAATTCTTCCATATTTTTTCCTTCTTTAGCGCTTATCCCAACAACTTTATATTCTGGAAAAGCGTTTTCAACCTTTTTAAGATTTGCTTTTCTCAAATCTATTTTATTAGCAACAATTAATATAGGTATTTTTCTCGCAACAAGATTTCCAATTATTGTTATATTAACTTGCGAGTATGGATTTACAGAAGAATCTAATACAATAATCACTGCTTCAACATCATCCAGCCATTTTATAGAATCAATAATCCCTTGAGTCGCTTCTTTGGCTCTTTTTTTGGCAATATTTTTCTTCAATCCATATTTTAAAAAATCTTCATAATCAATTTTTGTGGCAATCCCTGGAGTATCAACCATTTTAAATGTTAATTTTTTCCCTTTATATTCAATTTCAACTTTTTCTTTAAATTGTACTTTTCTTGTTTCATGAGGGATATTGCTAACATTTCCCATTTCTTCTCCTGTCCAGTCTTTGCATATTCTATTGGCAAGACTTGTTTTTCCAGAATTAGGAGGTCCATAAAACCCTATTTTTATATCTCCTCTTTTTCTAAAAAATCCTGCAAAAATTCTTTGCGAAAACTCTTTTAATATTTTTAACACCATTATATCTTATATTTCAGGAGATTTAATAAACCTTGCGTCTAATCTTCTTCCAGGAGGCAGTCTTTTTTCAAGCTCTTGTCTGACTTTTTTATTTTCAATGGATTTAAATATAGGTATCTCAAACATCCCTGTCCTTTTCCCATCAATTTTCCTAAATGCATAAGTTATTTGCTCAGAATTCCAGCCGCTTTTTTCAAGTTTTTTCCCGATTTCACTATCTGTCAAACCATTTGCTCTGCCGTTATATATGAAACTTAATAAATTATATAAAAGATCCTTATTCTCAAATAAATGTTTTTCATAATTTTTCTTATACCATTCTTGTAAAGCGATATAAGCGGTAAAGAATATAATTATCAAAACAATGGCTCCAATAACAAATTTAGTAAAGCTAAATTCAAATTTGCCTTCTTCTTGTTCTTCTACTTCTTCATCATCAACAATTGTTGGGAGGAATTTTGCTTCAGGAGAAAGATAAGCTCTCAAGTCTTCAACATATATCTTTTCCGGAATGACAAATTCTATATCTTTACTTCCAATTAGAGGAATATAAGTCCCTGCTCCTGCAGAGATTGGCTTTTCAGAATAAGATTCTTTAAATTTAATTTTTTCAATTGGAAAGTCAATAAACAAATATACTGTATCATCATTCTCTTTTAATTTATTAATATCAAACTTAAACTTTGTCAGAACATCTTCAATGCCAGTATCATAAAGTGCGCTATAAATCTCAAAATCAATATTAACTTCATAGTTTTCTCTTATCCATGCAGAGATTTTTTTATCCAAATCTTCAAAATCTCCCCCTACAGAGATTTCTTCAACATAACTTGTGTCAATTTCTTCTAAACCAGCTTCAATCGGAAGATTTCCTTTTTCAGAAATAAAAACAGAGACAGGCACATTTAGTTTAATAAGATCGTTTATCAAATCAACATAATCTGAATCATTTACTGCAATTTTAAAATCATTTTCAATAATTTTCAGTTTAGCATTTAAATCAGTTGGGTTTATCTCTTTTTCAAGCTCTTTTTTAATCCACAAAGGCATTATATCATAACTTTTCGTTAAATTTGAAATTCTTGTCTTATACTTTTGAAGAGTGAGATTTGCAGAAATTTTAGCATTTCCCGAAATAACATCAAAAATTTTTTTAGATTTAATACCAAATTTATTCATTAATTCAACTTCTAATTTGTTTGCTCCAGATTTAAGATAAGTATAACTTGAATTTTTGCTATTTGAACTTTTTTCAACTCCTTCTGTGAATTTCCAAATACTAGAGTTAATGCTTTCATTAGTAATTGCTTGGAATTTTGTTTCAATTCCAACTAAAACAAATTTAGGAGTTATATCAAAATCAAAGCTTTTTTTTAGATTAATACTTTTTTCAAATATTTGTTGATTATTAAGGAACAGTTTAAATTTTTCTTCACTGCTTCCAAGAGGAATTAAAAAATCTGCCTTAGACAAATCAAGTTTTAATTCATTAGAAGTAATTTTTGCAGGGTTTTTTGCAACAGAATATATCTTATTATTTTCTATGTTATCTCCACTTTCAGAATATTTTATTTTTGCATTGCTCAAGCTTAATGTTTGAGCAACTCCGGAAAAGCTTATCGGAACAATACATTCTGGATTGCATTCTCCATCATAATGGTCAAAAATATAATCTTCAATAAATTCTAAAACAGATTCTCCCACAGCAGGAATTGTAGGACTTTCTTTAATCTCAAAATTAACAGCTCCAAATTTTAAAGGATATGCAAATACTTCGTAATCTTTGTTATAATTGTCTCCTCCAAAATTATTTGTTCCGCAATTTGTTCCTTCTGTTTCCCTGTTTATCTTATATTCTGTTCCAGACTCTCCTGTTATGCATACTAAGTAATTGCCTGGCTTAGCAGAGCTATAATTAATAATAGTTGTTATTTTATCTTCGCTTTTTGTAAGACTTGGAAGTGTATTTTGCCCTAAGAGATTTTCATCTAAGTCGTAAAGCTGCATTTTTAATTGTCCAGCAACACCATTACTTGTGTTTTTTACTTTTGCCCCAAGTCTGTAGGCAGGAGCAGCAGGAAGACTCATTTTTTCACATAAAACACTATTTCCAATTGTTGCTTGGCTATAGCTTTCCAATCCAAGATTAAAACACCCATAATTTTCAATAGAACATTTTTCATCAACATACTTACTGTTTACAAAAGCCATTTCTTCTTCATTTCCTAAAAATTTGAACTCAACTTGTTTTGCACATGAATTTGCAGCATTACTCTGAATGTTTAAGGAAATTTCAGAAACACTATCAAATTGCTCTCCTGTTATTTTAAAACCAATAAATTTCTCCTGATTTTGAGTTAAGCTTATTTGACTTACTTCTTCTGCAGAGTTATAATCAGTTCCGCAGCTTACAGTACTGCAATTAAAGTTAATATTTTTTATAAGGTTATTCTTATTTAAAAAATCAAGCAAGCTTATATTTCCCTTTAAATTGCTTGTAAAAACATTATCTGCAAGTTCATTATTAAAACTAATATTAAAAGTTCCTTTGATTTTTTCTCCGGCAGAATAATTAGTTATCAAGTTATTGCTTTTATAGCTAAATCCAGCACTGACAAAACCTATACTTAAGACTAATAAAATTCCCAAAATAAAATAACTTTTTATTTTCATCAGATTATTTTTCTTTTGCATTTCTCTTTTTTTCCTTTAATGAAAACAAATAATAAACAGCAGCAATAGAAAATATTGAAATAATAAATTGTATTCCTCCAAAGAAAGGCAGTTTAACTCCTCTGGCATTGCAATCAATATCTATTATTTTTCCTGCCAGGCATTCTGTTCTTTTTTCATTAATAAAATCAGCATAATTTCCACATTGAGAAGGATCTCCAGCATTAAATATTCCATTTATTTGAACTCTCTTCAAAGTATCTCCTTCATTACATTTATAGCTCTGTCCGCTTGCAGGACTCCAAGAACAGCTTGGAGCAACAGGTGCTGTGCAAACTCTTGGTGGTTCGCCGCCACAATTTTGACAAGGTTCAAAATAACTTTTTAAAACACATTGATTATTTGTATTCCAATCACAAGCACAAATTATTGTCTTTCCGGTAGCGGAGTCAATTGTTCCACATCCTATTCCTTGTCTTGCAGGATCAATTTCAGCCAAATGCAAATCATCATCATCGCATTCATTTTCAGTTATATAATCACTGCATTGCGTGTTAACACTTAATTCACAATTTCCAGTATTAGTATTGCAGCTAAATCCATTTGGACAGCAAACTTCTGCTCCCAAATAATTGCAAGAAACTCCTCCAGAGCCCCCAATAACATATCTTGCAATTTCATTTCCAGATTCATCCAAATCAATAATTTCAGCACTTGCATCAGTTCTTAAACATATATCTCCAGCAATTAACGTGAATTCTGTTCTATCTTCCCCTTGCAAGGAAATTCCAGCTTCATTATATCTTAATAAAGCATTAATCCATTTGTCATTTTCAGTTTGAGAAGCAGAAGCAAATCTTTTACTACCGCTATAAAATCCGGGCTGCGAAGCAAAAGAACTTCCATCATTAAAACTCCATGTAAATTCAATATCATTAAAATTACCCCTATTTGAATCTCCAGTAATTAAAATATCATCTTCCCCATTACAACTATTTAAACTATCAAGCCCGGAAACCAAAAAAGGACAATCTCCTGCCAAGCAAATTATTTCTCCCATACATGTTTCAATATCAACAGCACTATCAACAACATAGCTTTCTCCAGCAGAGAAATCAACAACTCTATGGTCATCTTGAACAACCGAATGATACTCCGGCTCATCAATAAATGCATTTATTCCGGGCTCTTCCCCAACAACTAATATAGAAACTCTTGCAATATCATCTTCTCCTCTATCATCAATGCATTGTAATCTTATATTCTTTTGTCCTGCTATAGAAAATATATAAGCAAAATTAGCACTATCTCCAACTCCTTCTGGCAATGTTACTCCTTCAATATCCCAATTATAAATAACATCACTTTCTGCGTCAGTGCAGCTCCCTTCAAATATAACTTCACTATTAACAAGATAAAGCTCTCCTTGTTCCGGACTTAAAATTCTCGCAATAGGATTTGTATTTGCGCATTCTCCTGCAGATTTTATATTCAAATTATTACTAACTATTCCAGAATCTCCATAAGAAACTTCAAAATATATATTTTGGTTTTGGCTAACTTTGCTAGAATCCAAATTCCAAGTTATCTTATTATTTGTAGAACTTATCATAGCTGTAAATGATTCAATAGCAATAGAATCATCCCCAATAACTCTTTCCCTAAATATTTCAATATTTACTTCTGTATTCTGAGAAAAAGTATTCTCAATTAATAATTTAACATTTGCTCCAAGGCAGCTTTCTGTTATTTCATTTCCTGCAAAACTAATCCATCTTGCATTTGTGATTTCTCCTCCAAAAGTAGTAGTACATCCAGATGTATCAAGCATACATTGGTTTGCATTTCCCTGAGCAAAGCATCCTAATGTCCCTCCCGCAAATCCAAAACTCTGGCAATTTATATTAGAAGGCACAGACCCATCACATTGCTCCAACCCATTAACTATGTTATCTCCGCAGGTTCCAGACGTTGATGGAGTGCACGAACTCAAATCCAAGAAGCAAGTATTGCCATTACAACTTAATGTTCCTCCTGTAAGCTCATCAAAATCAGTACAAGATAAAGTAGAAGCAAATGGAGGCACTTTAACCGAATCACATTGCTCTCCAGGATTTAAAACTCCATTTCCACAACTATCAACTTGGCAATCCTGGCAGTTATATTGATCTTCTCCTCTCCCACTTTCACATTGCGTATTAAAATTACATATTGGATTTACAGTTGGAGAGGAACAGCAGATAACTTGATTATACCCAATCCCTCTTGCTCCATGAGCATTTGTAACATCGCTCAATGATAAAACCGAAACTTTTCCAGTTGGGCAAATTCCATTAGCAACAACGCAGTTTAAGTCAGAATAGCATATCTCTTCTCCAGAATCATAAGATGTTTGCGAGATTAATTCTAAATGCGCATTTGTATTACTTGAGAGCTGAACTATTGAATTTGTTCCAGTACATGTTCTTGAAGTTGTTAATCCAGACAAAAATAAATCACTAGCACAAATTCCTTCGTTATAATCTCCTGCTCCGTTATAAATTTCTGCGTGGGCATTATCAGCTCCGCTTAATCTAAGTATAATATCATCTGAATTTGAACAAGTATTCACAGCACTTGCAGAACCAATACTAATAACTATGGAAAACAAAATTAAAATACTAAAACTCATTAACCTCTTCATTTCATAAGGAGAGAGAAGTTATTTATAAACATTATTAATCTATTTCCTCCATAAAAATATCTTGACTTTTTTCATTCTTAAATTATTTAAGTCATTTCCAAGATACGTGCTTATTATCCTTTCTTTGCTATATATGTTTCCATCTCTTGTTTCCGGAAAATTAATAAGAGAGCACAAATCCGAGAGCTCACAAACCTTTGTTGTATATCCCAAATCAATTCTTATAATTCCGCTTTTCAAAAAATCATTTATTTCAATTTCCGCTTGGGAGGGATTATTTATCACTTTTTCTCTTAAATCATTATTTTTCGCAATTTCTTCCAATAATGGGGAAATCAGAGCAGTCAAATCTTCAGTTTCTGTTTGTTTATCTTTTACAAAAATAACAAGCAAAACAATAAAAATAAGCAATATCGCAATTGTAGATTCTACTATTCTTATTATTCCATTTTTATTCATTTGCTATTTTCTCCCATTTCCCGAAAATAGGAAATTAGCGGACTTCTTGTCTGCTTCATTTTTTACTCCCAAACCTTGACAGTTAATGTTCCAAACTCTCTACTGCCATCTTCTTTTAATATTTCTAATCTTTTTGTCATAGAGCGAATTTCTTTCCCTTCAGAATTGCCCAGCTCTGCTTTTATCTCCTGTCCTTGAATTAAAACAGAAAAGCCAAAATCAACTCTGCTAGGAATGCCTATATTATTTTTTAAAGAATTATAATCCTCTTCATATTGAGCTTTCATATTGCTCGCTTTCTTGATAGACAATGGTTTTTCAACAATGTATGAAGCTATTTCATATTTTTCAGAGTTCTGGCTTGGACTTCCAGATAAACTCCCGCCTAAAAAATCTTCACTTAATAAAATATAAATAAGCTCTTCTTCATTGTGTCTGAAAAAAACAATATCTCCCTGCTTTCCAGATTCTAACTTCTGTCCATTTAGATTTTCAATTCTTTCATTTCCAATAAGATTATCAAGCTCAATAGTCATTATTTCCAAGTCTTGATTATTTATTTTAACCCCATATTTTTGAATTTCCGTTTTAAGAAAGTTTTCTATATTAACAAAATTATCTTTCGCTATTTCATCAATAGAAGTCGTAGAGATTTTCGGTGTAAAGAAAAAAAGAGCTGCAGAAACAAATACAAGAAACATTGTTAAAGAAATGATAAATTCTACATGACTTGCCCCCTTTTTTAAACTAACAAACATAAACAAATTTGTCAATTCTTATTTAAATAGATTACTAAGAGCTATCCTCCCAAATTAAATTGCTCTGTTATCTTTTTAATGGACAATTTCGTTACTCAGATGACTTTTTTTTTCGGAATTGTCCATTAGAGATTTCCAGGCTAATTGTCATATATATCAGAAATCTCTATAAATCAATTTTTCTTAAGATTCTGATGAATTTAATACAAAAAATAAAGCAAAAAAAAGAATTCAAAAATCTGTCTGACAAAGTAATTAAGAAATCTCTTTATGAATATTTAAAGAAGAATGCTCTTGATTTAAGAAATTTAAATGAAAAGGATGAGAAAATAATAATCAAAGAGATTAGGGCAGAACTAAGATATTATTCAGGTCAATTTCAAAAAAGCTCAAAAAATAGATTGAAAATAATAGAAAATAATTCTCTTGATTTGCTGTTAAAAACTCATTCTTCAACATCAGAACGTATTGATTTCTATCCCAAACTAATTTCAATTATAAACTCTTTAAATGTAAAGTCAATTTTAGATCTCGGATGCGGATTAAATCCATTAGCTCTTGCTTCAAGGGACATAACATACCTTGCAGTAGACATAAAAGAAGATGAAATTTTTATTATAAAAGAATTTTTTAAGAAAAATAAAATAAACGGCGAAACTTTAATTTACGATTTAAGGGATTTTGCTCATAAAGATTTTATTCCTGTTGATTTAACAATCCTTTTCAAGGTTTTGGATATTTTAGAGAAAAAATCTCATAAATTAGCTAATAAAATTGTTAACACAATAAGCTCAAAATATATCTTAGTGAGTTTTGCTACAAAGAAGCTCTCTGGAAAAAATATGAATTTTCCGCAAAGACCTTGGTTCTTGTCAATTTTAAGAAAAAACAAATTAAAATACAAGTCGTTTGCTAATAAAAATGAAATATTTTATTTAATTGAGAAAAACATTAGCCCCGCTTGACATAAGAAATGCAGCCATAATTAGTATAAAAGAATGCTTTATTCCTGATTTTATGCTTCCTTCAGATAATTTTCCAATTGTAAGTCCTGCAAAAAATCCTTGAGCAACAAGAAGATATAGAAAAGACCTGCTTATTTCTTGGATTGTTGAATTATCTGTTTCAAAATTAGCATTTTGCTGTAAACTTGCAATATCTGTTGAAAACGCATTAAAAGAGCCTATATCGCTTGTCAAAGGCAGTATTTTAAATTGCATGATTAAGGAGATTCCAATAAAAATAAAGAATATTATATATCCCTGAACAACAAGACTTGAAATAGCAGCCTTTCTCTCTTTATTTAATTTATCAACTTCAGAAATAGATTTTGCAACACTTCCGAGAATAAAATCAATCTCTCCTCCGGCTCTTCCAGCTTCGCTTATTAAAGCAATAGCTCTCTGTATAATCGGACTTCCAATATCATCTGCAAAAGTCTTCAAGGCCTTTTCAATTGGAATACCCAGCTCTATTTGATTTGCAAGTTTTTGAACATAAGGATTTAAAGGACCATAGCTTTTCTTTCTCATATTTATAATACTTTTGCTAACAGGCGTTCCAGTATTAACACTCTCTGCCAGATTTCTTGAAAATTCCAAGAACATTTTATTAATCTCCTGTTCTTTTTTGCCGCTTATAATAACTCCAACAACAAAAGGCAAGGCAATAACTCCCGCACCTATCCCTATTAAAAATATAAGTAAGTTTATATCTCTCCAGAAAAATATTCCTCCGACTAAACTTATAATTGCTCCAAAAGCAATTCCAATCCAATGCATTTTTTCAAGTTTCATTTTAGTATGATGGTTGTTTTAAATGTAAAAATACAAGGAATAATACATTTATTAAAGATATCACAGAAATAATAATCGCTGTTATTTGAAATTGTCCAAGTGTCAAACCAAAATTAGAAATTGATATTATAATAAGTAAAAGCATTAAAACCATTGGAGCTGCAATAACAACGCTTATATAAATATCCATAAATGTTTCAGCCATTCTGGAATATTTTTCTCTTTCTAATCTATAAGAAAGAAGCAAGGTTTCGCTCCTTTTTTCAAAAAATTCCTTCAGATTTCCTCCGGAATACATTGTTGTTGATAATCCAGAGTACAAGTCAGATAGTTTTTCACTGGGCGAATCTCTTGCAGAATTGTTTAAAGCAGTTATTAAATCATACCCATACAAATTAATCTGGTTCAATATTTTTCTTACTTCCTTTCTTAAATAAGGATATTCCTTGCTTAATCCGATTATCCTAAAGATGTCTATTGGGTTTAATCCGCTTCCTGAAATAGCGCTCATATGTATAACTGCAAAGGGCAGTTCTCTGTCTATATTTTTTTCAATAGCTCTTTTTTCAAGCGAAGGATAAAAATACAGGACAAAAAAAGTGATAATAGGCACGAATATTATCAGCCAAGAAATTTTCAGAATTCTAATAAGTATATTCCCATCGTACTCAGAAAAAAATGGGAAAATGAATGATAATTCAAAAAATGTTAAAAAAATAATTAAAAATATTCCAACAAAAAAACTTAAAAAAGTTGTGAAAAATATCATTGCAATATAAGTTTCAAATAATATTCCTATGTTTGATTTTTTCAATTCTAAATAGAGTTTGTGAAAATGCCCCTTATTTATATAGTTAGTCGCGCTATTAAGAAAAAATTTATTTGCATATTTTAAATAACCTCTCGCAGCCTTAAATTCTTCAAATTTCTCTCCGGATTCACCCTTTTTCTTAATTCTCTTTATAAAATTTTCACTTATACTAAGCTCTTCTAAAAATCTTTCCCTGTCTCTCTTAGGAATAATTACTTCAATGTCGTTTTCAGTTCTTTTCATTTTCACTTGTTCAAGATTTTTCTTCTTTTCTGTTTTAGGAAGTTGTTGAACAACCGAAATTTCTCTTAAAATTTCAGGTATAGAATTATTCAAAATTTTAAGGCTCCTTGTCAAAGAATTAATCGTGCCGTCAATTAATCTTTTTTCCATACCTTTTTTTCCAACAACTCTCTGACTATAAATATAAATCTCTCTCAAAATAGATATCTCAGTATCAACATTTTTTTTTAATTCATTTATCATAGAATTTTATCAATTTCTTTTTGAAAATTTAATATTTCTCTTTTTGCTTCAACAATCAATGAAATATCTTTTTTTCTTTCAGATATCTCCAACTTTTGAATTGCGTCTTTCATCCCATTCAAAAGTTGGGTTAAAACTAATATATCCTCTTTTCTCATAACTCTGAATATAAAACATTATTTAAATATGTTTCATACGCAATTTATAAATATGAAAACTACTCAGAAATGCCATAATCTCTTAATATTTTTTCAGGGTTTTTATAGTAATTATTTATAACTTTACCGACTTCATCAAACCCGAATGTTTTGTTTTTATACAAAGCGTAAAGCAATTTTGCTCTTAAGACGAATTGTCTTTGTAATTCTTCTAAAGAAATCCCTCTTTTTGCAGATATTTTTTCAAAAACTTTGCTTTGTTTTTTAAAGAAAAATCTATCTGTTTTCGGATCCCAAATAAAAGGAGTATTAATCAAAGCAGACCCATCTTTATTTACATTTATTATTTCAACAATCTCTCTTACCCTTCTTGTTTCCTGCCCTTTCACAAGAGCATGTGTAGCGATTGCCACACAATCCAAAGAATTAACAAGTGTAGGGGGCAGTTCAATAGGAGGGGTTTGCAGTCTTCTGATAAGAGTATCAACAGAATCAGCATGTAATGTGCTTAAAGAACTATGTCCTGAAGCCATTCCCTGAAATAAAACAAAAGCTTCTTTTCCCCTAACTTCTCCAACAATTAAATAATCAGGATTCTGCCTAAAACTGCTTTTTAAAATATCAAAAAGATCAACTTCTCCTGTTTTTCCTGTTCCAAGAGGGGTTCTTGCCACAGCAGGAAGCCAATTTTCTCTCGGAAGGTTAATTTCTCTAGTGTTATGAACAAAAATATTATTACACAAGAATTTTTCATATTTACCAATACTTAAGTCAAAAACTTCAGTTGCTTTAGAATTAATCTTCTTCACAGATTTTACTTTGTCCCACAAAATATCATTATGAGAGAGATCATTAAACTCACTCCCTATAGGAGCTATTTTTTGCATATATGCTCTGCCGATTTTTTGCAATTGTCGCATATATCCATATTGCAACTTAATCTTAGACATATCATTTAACTCTCTTAATTTTTTATCAGATAATGGAATGACATCAGAAAAGGTATGATGAGCTACATAATCAATCCCATTTAAAAGGAGATTTTTCCTTTTTTGCAAAAATCCTATCTCTTTAAATTTCTTAATATTTTGAGAAGCAGAAATGCTCATATTCATACATTTATCTTTTCTATTAAAATCATTAATTCTAGATACAATGTCCAATCTTAAAAATAATGTTTGAATATCCTGAAGTAATTCATAACTTTGAGAGGCACAGCTGACTTCATATTTCTTTACAGTCCCATCTGCACTGAAATAACCCTTAATAAAATTTTTAATTTGCTCATTAGATAGGTTCATAATAAAATCAGGAACCTTTTTTGTAGAAGAGTATCCATCTAATTTAATCATATTTTTCATAAATTTATAAAATACACTGCTATGAATTCTTATAGAAACCCCCTTATCCTGCATAATTGAATAATTAGCATTTGGATATTCAGCAATTCTCTTAATTAAGTCTCTGCATTCTTTATCGCAGTTGGAAACAATAACACTCTGACTTTTTCTATCATAACTTCCATCTCCCAACCATAATCCACAAAACTGAAGAAATTCATCAGTAATAGGAAATATCATCGGAATAGATGAACTATTTTTCGTTTTTATTCTTAAATTTTTAAGGTCTTCTTCTGAAAATTTAAAACATATTTTAAGAAATTCTTCAATTTTGATTATATTTCTATTTTTCCACCATCTATATCTCTCTTTTTTAACTTTTAAATCTCTTCTTGAATATTTTTGAAAGATTTTTTTAACCGGCTCCCCCAAAAGAAAATCTTCTTTAAATATCTCTAAATTGTTCATCAAATTAATCTCTTTTATTTCTTCTCCAGTAAAAGGAAGTTTTCTCGGAACAGCAATAAAGGATTTTCCTTCTTCTAAATTAACAGGTTTAACTTCTTTAAGAGAATTATCTTCTCCCAAGGAAAACAAAGAATGATCTTCTGTAACTCTAATTTTTCTTCCTGTACTTGTTAAGATTTCATAAATGTTTTTTTTAACCTTATGTTTAATATAATCAAGAGGTTTTGTCCAAATAATTTTTCCTTCATCATTCAAAGTCATAACCTCTGCATCAATCTTTCCATCAACAAATTCTTTTATTGTCAAATTTCTTATTTTACCATCTTCTCTTGCCAATAATTTACAATCTCCAGTAACGCTGTCTTCAAGGCTTACGACTCTTGCTTCAGGAGGAATAAAAAAAGCAATAGAATTTAACAAGGTTGTTTTTCCAGAAGCAGTTCCTCCGCTTATTAATATACTTGATTTATGTTCTAATAGAATCCAGAAATAAGCCAGCATTTCAGGGCTTAATGTATTAAAAGAAAGTAGTTGTATCGGTGTCCAGGGCGTTTTTGTAAACTTTCTTATAGTAAATGTAGGTCCTCTCGAAGTAATATCTTTTGTATATGTCGCATTTACTCTATTTCCATCAGGCAAAGTGCCATCTAATAATGGTTGAGCATAAGAAACATATCTCCCAGCTCTCTGAGCTAATTTTTCAACAAAACTCGCAAGTTTTTCAATATTTTTATAAGAAATATTTGTTCTCAAATTTCTATAGACTCTATGAACAACATAAATAGGGGTATCAATTCCATTACATTCAATATCTTCAATAAAATAATCTCTTAAAATAGGGTCTACATCATTAAATCCAACAAAGTCTCTGAATAAGTAATAAAAAATTTTGCTATAAGTTTCCGAGGAGATTTTAATATTTAATTCATCAATAAGTAGTCTGGCAGTCTTGTCTATATATGCAGAGGTTGCCTCTAAAGTTTTATCAACTGCAACATTTACATTTATAAGTTCAAGCATTGACTCTTCAATTTTTTCAAGCGCTTCTTGTTCATAATTTTTCAGTACAGGCTCTTCTAATTCATAAACTAATTCCCCTAAATCTTCTTTCCAGTAAATATGTGCAGAAGCATAAGGAGGAATAAGCATGTATCTCACATCAACATTTCTTTTGTTTATCGCTTTTGGCAAAGCAGGTATTGAAGGATTAAGGTTTAAAGTTATCACCATTATTCAATAAAATTCAGGATTTATTTAAACCTTCTGCATGTTAGTGCAGAATGGTCCCAAGATGTTCATTATCTTGAGGATTCTTGTTCTTTCAGCCTTCTGCATGTTAGTGCAGAATGGTCCCAAGAATTTCTTATTCCTTAAAGCTTCTGCTAAAAAGTGTTTATATCTGTCTAATATTTATTTCAACAATTCCGTTTCCGTCGGTATCTCCCAAGTTTTCTACAGAGAATTTATATGGTATTGAAACAGGAGTAAACTTTTTTTGTTCTTCAGAGCCGTCATAAAAAATATCAGCAACTCCTCCATAAGTAATATAAATATTTTCTTTGTATTTTTTCTGGCTTTTTTCTGTCAGAATTATTGCCTTTCCAATTGGAACTTCTTCATTTTCTTCAGTATATGGGGCTTCAAAATCATAAAGAATTATTTTAATTTCATCTCTTTCAGGAATAATAAATAACTCACCTCTTCCTAAATACATATCAATATTTCTCACATTTCCAGAACCCCCCTCAATTAACGCATCAATTTTCTTTTGAAAAACATTTAATGATTCCATTGTTTGCTCAATTGTAGCTATATCTTTAGACGCATTAATCCTCGGCATAACAAATGTTAAAGTCAAACCAATTAAAGACAACCCAATTAAAGTATAAAGAACAGTTTCTATCCAAATCTGTCCTAACTTGTTTATTTTGTTTTCTATCATTTTATTCAATTCAAAACTCTATATTTTCCTCACATTTAACAATTCTTATTTCATCAGATTTCTCACATGTTTTTCCTTTAATAACAGGATAAATTTCCATTCTTTTAAATTCTATTTTTTCTTCAGTTTCATAAACATAAGTGATTAACTCTCCTTGTTTTGGAATACTTAAATCTCCTTCTTCATAATCTAAAACAGAAACTTTTTCTTTTTCTTTCCCTTCCCTAATATCTAAAACCTTGCTTTCTCCATTTTCTTTATATAAAACAAGATTAAAACCCTCTAAATTATTTAACTTGATTTCATCTGTCTTCTTAGATAAAATACTAAACCCATATTTATTTTTATCTGTCTCTTCAACAAAACAATTATACTGAAAATCTTCTCCTTCAAATGTGATTTTTTCTTCAAACTCAAAATATCCTTTAAAATCAAGGCATTCTGTGCTTTCATTTAAGTTTTTTTTAACAAATGGCACAACAAAACCAGCTATAATTGCAGCAGCAGAAATTGTAATTAAAATTATCAAAACCGTCGCTATAATAGGACTTACCCCTTTTTTTCCAAAATTTTTTTTAACATTCATTCCATCCTCTCTTGCATATTAAATAACTGTTGCTTCAATTCCAAACTTGCTATCACAAACATGCATAACTTTACTATTTTTTCCTTCTCCCAAAATAATAGGCACAAGAACAAGCTCATCTCCGCTATCAATATCTTCTTTCAAATCTATCTCTGCATTTTCTCCGCTTCCAGACAAAATAGTTCTTCCCGTTTTATCATATTCTTTTATTCCAGAAGAAATCCCTCCTCTAGTTTTAATATTTACTTCTAATCCATATAAAGGGATATTCCCCTCATTAACAATAAATATCGTTTTTTGATTGCTATCTGCTTCAGCTCTGAATCTTATATCATCACAGGAATTTTCAACAGGCTCCTCATTTTTTTGAACAACTTCTGTAATAAAACTACTTGCCCATATAAATATTATAACTGCTAAAACAAGGGCAATAGATATTAATAAAACAGTTGCAATAACAGGGCTCAATGCCTTCTTATTCTTTATCATAGTCATCTATTAAAATGCACTTTCCTCTTTAAAAACTTAATTATGGATAATTATGTCGATTAGAACTTTTTTTCAGAATTATTCATAATTAAGTTTTAATATAGATTCTTTGAGCTTCCATCTTTGTATTTTTTCTAATTATTTTTATCAAAACAAGTAAAATAATCATTGCCATTAACGCTATAATTCCAATAATAAACAATATTAAATTATTCTCAATGAATTTTAAAACTTGAATGTTTTTCCATTTTTTCCATAAGTTAGAGTTTTCATTATTTGTGTTAGTCTCTTCTATCCCAGAACTATCTAAGATGCCTTGTACATCATCAGAGTTTTCCTCTCCGCTTTGTTCTGTATTATCAGCATTCTTGCTTCCTGCATTTCCTCCAGAACTCTCTCTTCTTACATCATTGCTGGCTCTATTTCCCCCACTTCCATTGTCTTCTTCAGGAGGGGCTGTTTGGATATTAGGACAAACTCCGCAATCTCCATGAGTAAAAGCGCAGCTTTCTCCTATTTCAGGACTGCAAATTCCATCTCCATTTTTCAATTTATCTTCCACAACTCCGCTATGTTTCATACCAGAAATAATAAATTCTCCAGAACTTTGATTAAATGCACATGTATATCTTCCTAAAACTCCAGGACAGGCAAGTTTTTGACATGATGCTATTATATCTTTTAATTCTTTAACTCCTCTTTCATCTCTAAAGCAAACTGCGTTGCTTTCTATATCTTTTCTTTGAAGATAAATTGTCTTTGACTCATTTTCAGATAGAGTCAAATTTCTTATAATTATATATTCCCTGTTTTCATTAATAGAGCTTCTTTTAATGCTGATATTTCCAATCTCTGACTGATTTTTTTCTTTGCTAAGCCTAATAACAATCTTCTCGTTGATTTTCACAACAGTGTCTTTTTTTATGCTTAGAACGGAATTTACTTGATTAACAACATTTTGAGTTATAATTTCCAATTCTTCCCGAGTTATGTTAGGATTATTACTAAATATCTCTCTAACTTCATCTTCAACTTTATCAACAATTTGCTCTCTCTCTTCTTCTGTTGTAGCTCTATCAACAATCTCATTCAGAGCATCTTCAACAATATTAACAACTTGCTGTAGCTTAGAATCATCAATCTCTGTATTTCCGTCTTCTAAATCCTCTTGAATCTCATTTGTTACCTCGTTAATTTCGTTATTTTGAACACTTGTATCTTCTTGCTCATCTATAACAATCTCTGTTGAATCTATCTCATCCCGATAATTCTCTATGATTTCCTTTTTAACACATTTATCCCAATTTTTTTCATATCCCTCGTCACAAATTACTTTACATGTATTTTCCCCTTTCCATCCACTCTCATCATTTTTACATATATCATGATATCCATCAAAATATCCATTGCTAACACTCCCACAACTAATTATCTGATTTTCAGTGCAAGGAGGGACATAATTGCAAACTTCTTTTATTAAGGGGTTTCCGCCGACACAATTTTCAGGAGACTTGGATACAACAGCTCTTTCTGTATATCCTCCTCTTTTGCATTCACTCCAAAGAGTGTAAACAAATCCATCACTCTTGCATGTTGGAGCTTGATAAACACAAGAAACTTGCTCTGTATTTGGTTTCTGAATTCCATTTTCACACTTTCCAACTTTTGTCCATGTAATTATTTTCTTGCCATTAACAGAGCAGACAGATTCAAATTTATTCCAGTTTGATTCAGCACAATTAGGAAGATATTCACAAGATTGAGTTGTTTCAGGATTTGAAACAACACACCCTTCAGGTTTTAGACTTTCTTCTCTAATCTCTCTTTTTTGAACACCTGATTCAAGACACTCCCCCCATGTAGTGTATTTAACTTTCTTGCATATTGGAGCCTGGTATTGGCAAACAACGTTTTCTTTATCAGGTTTTTGAATTCCTTCAACACAATTTCCAATATGCTTCCAGTTTTTTGCTTGTTTTCCATTTGAAGGACATTCAATGGGTTTTAAAGTAAATACCCAATTTTCTTCAGAACATAAATTAATACATTGCCCGTTCGCAATGCATTTTTGACTTGTTCCGCAATTTTCAGATTGCCATTCAAAGCATCCGTCTCCATTGTTATCCACACATTCTCTAAATCCATTAGCAGCGCATTCTCTTGCTCCAAAAGAACATTGGCTCTGGCATGTTGGTAAAACAACAATCCCCTTTTCACATTCACTTAATGTTAAAAAACCATTTTCTGGAATGCATGAATCTGAATTCTGTTTTGAAACACAAGCATTATTCTCCAAAACATAATAAGTTGTTATTACTTGAGCGCAAACCGTTCCGCTATCGTCATCATCATCGTTTCCAGTGTCTGTATTTCCTTGATTTTGATTGTCTTGTGTGTTTGTATTATCTATATTTCCATTCCCATTTGCTCCATCATCAGTAAAAAGATCATCCAAGTTAGATGTATCAGGGTTATCAGGGCCTCCTAAAATATCTCCCAAAGTCACAAACCCTGTAATAGTAATTCCTAATGCAAATATTAATATTAAAACAGCAATTCCCCCTATAAAAATTCCTATTTCCTCCTCTTTCATTTTTTGTATCTCTTAAAATGAAAGGTTAGCGGATTTCTTGTCTGCTCCATCTTTCATTTTTTGTATTTCCCCTAATATCTTAAACAAAGTAAAAACAATTAATAAATTTAATAGTATGCTTGGAATGTTGTGTTTAAAATACTTGTAGGAGGATACCAATCAAGATACTGTTCCAAAACATCTTCCACATAAGTTCTTATTTCTTGTTGTTTTGCATTGTTTGGCCAGATTCCTGACAATTCAGATTCAGCAACAGCAGTATTTATCTGCAATGTGTAAATAGCTAAATCATTAATATTTCCCCATCTGCAATATAAAGGCAATGCAAAATTTTCTCCAGTGCTTCTGATATCAGCATCAAAGAAGTTTATCAATCTTTCAGAACTATAACATATAACTCCTTGTAATTCTGTATCTAAAGTATTAAGCTCATTGCTTGGAGCACTTAAATACCAATCATAAATATTATTTAACTTATAAACTTCAAATTTATATGTTTTATCTGTTTCTTTTAATTTATCAGAATTATCTCCATTCATGTTATTTAATAATTCTTGAGCAGAAGTGTATTCTCCATCTTCTATGTTTGTCCCCGTAGGAGAAACAACAAAACTTGTAGTAAATAATGGTCCCCTTGATATAAATTCTTCTGCCTGCCATTGACCATATAATTTTTGCTGCGGAATCTCATTTATTCCTACAAAAATAGAAGGCTCAATTATCCTCTTAGCAGTAGTTCCTGTAACATTTGCTTCCTTTATTTGTTTTTTTCCTAAAATTGTTGAGCCCAAAGAAGGAATTTTCCTTGAATAAAGATTATTCTTTCCTGTAATAACTCCAGTATAACTCTCTCTATGTGTAAATACAACAGGAAATGAAGCAACTTTTACATTTGGCTTGTCTGTTTCTAAAAACTCAACATCAACGCTATATCTATCATATTCTTCCAAGCTCAAAGAATCAAACCACTTTGATATTTGTATGTTTACAAGCCCTTGCTCTAATCCTTGCCTAATCTCTCTATCTTTTCCGTCAATAACTTCTGTTTCTTCATTTGAGAAATCAAATGTTTTTTCAGCAATTATTTGATTATTATCATCAAAGTTTCTTACAATTGCCTTTGCTCTATAAACAAAAACAAGATTATCAATTCTTCTTTCATCAGTACCAACACCCTTTCCAATTTTAATCTGATTTTCAGAAGGATATCTCTTATTCTCCCAAAGAGGCCAAATCAAAGGATAATCTCCTCTATTCTCAATCCCTCCGGAATATTCTATTGGTTCATAAATTAAATTAATTTTATCCGGTTTGCTTATCTCTTTTGCAAATGTTTGCTTTAACTCAAAATCTTCAATAGGATTTCTGTCTATTTCCGACAAAATATCATAAACAACAGAATCATGCAAAGAAGGATTATTTCTGTTTTGCACTATGAAATTAGAATCCTGTCTTTCAATTGTTAATCTTTGTGCAATTTCATTTTGTGCTCCAATAAGCTGATAATTCTTAACTTCACTCGTCTTTAAAGTTATTTTATACAAAAATCCATTAACTTCATCTATGTAATTAAATACATATCCATAATTTCCTCTGAAACATACTCCATCATATCTCCCTATTTTGCAATTAAACTGTGTTGTTTTTCTTGTCGCAAGCTCTTTTTCTCCAATACCTTGCAGAGGAACTATAGTCATAGTCATAGACTCAAATAAAGGATAAATATATTCTTCATCATTAATATATTCTGCAGAATCTCCTTTGAAGATTCCTTCTCCAAAAAGATCCTTTTTCAATCCTCTAGGATTCCCATCGTTTTCAAATAATCTTCCTGTTGATGTTTCAGTAACTCCAATTTTAAAAAGCTCTTTAAGTTTTATTTCCCTTTGAGAAATATCAACTTTTTCTATTTTATTTGTTTCAGGATTATAAGCCAAGTTATCAGGAACATTAATCACCATTATTCTCGGTTCATTATTTTCCATGAAAGAAATAACACTTGTCGGAGTATTTTGCATGTTTAAGAATCTCATTCTCAATAATGGATTATTAGCCATCATTTGATAAGCATCAATGTAAAACACAATTGCTTTTGGAACAGGAGCATACAAATTCTTATTATCACTAACAACTTCTGGATAAAGCTCATAATAATGTCCATTCACAAAATCCAACAAAGGTTTTTTACTAGATATTGTTGACAAAGCTAAAATTCCAGAATTCCATCCTTCAATTCCATATCTGTTATAATCTAAAGCTCTTGCTTTATCTTCTCTTTCCTTATATTTATAAGCCCCTAGCAACTCATCTGTGCTTAAATCTTCTGCTCTGTAAACTTCCCTGTTTTCTGTTATATCTCTAATAACAAAATCAAATTTACTTTCAGCATTATCTTTATCAACTACTTCTTGTGTATAATACTTTGGATGCACTAAATCCCAAGAAGCTAAAACATAAGTATTCCAATCAGTTATTCTGTCTCCTCTTGCTCCTTGCTGAAATCTAACAAATCTTATTGGGGCATCTTGCAAAACAAGAATTGTATTTAAATCAACCATAGCACTCCAATCATTCCATGAAAATGTCAAACTTCCTTGTCCAGAATCAAGAACATTCAATAAGCTCTGCGAAACTTCTGGCTGGCTCTGTGGGAAAAATACTTCTCCTCTAAATGTCTCTCCATTAACAAAATCAATTTGTCTTGAACTTGGAATTAAGTTTTCAAGCTTGAACATTTTTGCTTCTTGCATTTTCAAGTTTTGAGGCGTTCTATATCTCTGTTGTGAAATAGGATCAATATATTCAACATAAAACTCTGCTCCCAATGGTTCTATAAGCATTTCTTTTCTTGAAGTATGTCCAACAACAACCACATAGTCTCCGTCAAGTTTTTCTTTTCTTGCACTTCCAACACTAAACGGAATAACTTTTTTTCCTCCTTCTTCTAAACAATTTTGATTTCTAAATATTATCGACTCTGGCTCATTAAATAATAAATTATCATAAACATTGCTTGTGATTATTGTCTTTGCACTATAAGTTCTGCAAAATGCAAAATCAGGGATTAATTCTTTTGGTTTATAGAAATATTTAAAATTGCTTTCCATTAAAGGAGTTGTATAAACTTTTTTTGTAACTTCATCTGTAATTTCCATATAATATTTTACAATTTCTTTATCCCCTGCTAATAATTCCATTCCAATATGAATTGCAGAAGCATAAAACTGTCTGCTTATTGCTTCTCTTGAAATAACAGGCTTAAAATGTATTTTCGCTCTTGGAAGTTCTGTTGGAGCAGCTCCTCTATAATCTCCAAATACTGTTCTTATCTTATCTGTTCCAGATGCAACAAAAACATTTGCTTCTCCATTATTAACGATATTTTCTTTTGTAAATGGTTCTTTTATTGTATAATTAATTTCTCTATTCCAATCTTCTATCAAAGAATCAGTTGCAGTCTTTACTAATATAGGCTCTCCAACACTGACATTAAATGTCAAGAAATTATCTGTTGTATCAACTTCTTGTGCTTTTGGAACAACACTAACAGGGAATTTCCATTTTCCCTGTTCTTTAAACTTCATTGTTATCGTTCCTAATCCGGTTTCACCAATTTCCAAGTCCTTAGGAACATCAACATCTAAAACATCAACAAGCTCTTTTTCTCCAATATCTATCTCATACTCAATATTTTCCAATTTCTTGTTTCCTAAATTAGCAACATAAAACTCAATATTTCCTATCTCATCAACTCCATATTCATAACTTTGCTCTGTAGCAATCAATAATGCATCGTTTAAATCAGGCTGAACTTGCTCCGCACTTAATCCTAACTGCTGAAGCAAATTAGGAATATTAGAAACATCTAAATCTGTTTCTTGATAATCCAGAGTTTGTGCTCCTTCTTTTGGAATATGATAATTAATATTTCCTGTTTCAACAACATGCAACACCCATTTTCCGTCATTACATTGCCATGGGTTATCATTTATTGGCTTTCTACAGCTATAAGCAAGGAATATTGCATAATCTTTATCAGTATAATCAGAGATAGTTAAAGCAGCATCAATTCCCCATTGAGAAGCATCATATTTTCCATCTTCACTCACTCCTGCAGCACCGGATAATAGCCAATCACTTTGTCTTATTCTTAATCCATCAAAACCAAATTCTTTCCAAACTCCTGCCTTCTCATCTAAGTAATATCCTTTGTTATAAACAACTCCTCTATTATAGGGGTGAGGTCCATCAACAGGTTTTTCTCCCAAACTAACTTTGTAATTCAAGTCAAAATGATGTTCTTCTATTTGTCCTTCAATTTTTGTAAACCTTGCATCTAATACTTCTGCATCTCCATCTTCAGCATTAAATGCCCAATCAGGAACATTAAGTATGGCATTTCCAGTGATAAAAGAGATTATTCTAACATTTTTTCCATTTAAGTCTCCTAATTCTAAAACATCTCCAGGCATTTCAGGAGCTTCAGGAAGCTCTAGCTCAGAAGTATATTCCTCTAAAACAGCATTTCCAGTTATTCCTTTAAAATCGCTCGCAACTCCTTTTCCAAGATCTTTTAAATATCTAATAAGTCTTTCCAAAATTCCATCTTTTTCTTCTTTTATTCTCCATTCAATTTTATTATTTTTATTAGCTCTTTCAGCATCTCTATCTGCTTTTTTCACACTTACTGCTTTTTTGTTTTCTTTTGAAGTTTTAACTTCTGTTTTTAATGAACTCTCTTTCTCACTCTCTATAAAACTCTGAATATCTTCTTGCAGTTCTTCTTCAGTCAAACCTGCTTTTTTATAAGATTCTACAAAATCCTGATAAACAACATCATCAATTATCTGCTTTTCTTCACTCAACTTAGTGTTAAGTCCTTGGTCTATCAAAGGCCCTAAATCATAAGCAGAAACAATTCCAATAAAAATAAAACTAATTAAAAATAAACAGGAAAATAATAAAATCACTTCTTTTTTCATATCTTAAATACATGAAATTCCTATATAAACATTATCAATCTGTAATTAAGTTGTTTCAATTTTCTCTTTCTGAATAAACTCATAAGCACTATGGGCAGCAGTACATCCTTCTGCAACTCCTGTAATTGCTTGCTTAAATGGTTTATCCGCAACATCTCCAGCAGCATAAATTCCAGGAACATTTGTACTTGAATTTTTATGATTTATCACAATCTCTTTTTTTTCATTTAATTTAACTCCTAATGGGATTGCAAGCTCACTCAAAACATCATGCCCGATTGCAACAAAAATCCCATTCAATATTAATTCTTTGCTTCCTTTGTATTCTTTATCTAAGATAACAGACTCAACAAACTGCTTTCCTTTAATTTCAATAACATTAGTATTATTTATCACTTCTATTTTCTTGTTTTTTTCAACTCTAATTCTCTTTCTTTAAGTGTTTGTGATGCTTGCCTAATATACCCTTTTGGTAATCCCGCTCTTCTTTCTAATTTTGCCATCTCATTTGGATCAACATTATCAAAAGCATTCCCACCAAACGTGGTAAACGCATATTCAA
>ERZ1292623.654-Hain-H51-01um-R1-654-length-35993-cov-11_pt1 | contig 35993 bp, 23 predicted proteins | sample MGYA00564398_ERZ1292623 | MGnify/ENA primary metagenome ERZ1292623 (study PRJEB36523, sample SAMEA6512633) | groundwater metagenome | collected 2019-01-07 | study: AquaDiva: Metagenomics assemblies of 32 groundwater samples
GATCTTGTCCCGAGAAAAACAAATTAATGATTTGAAATTCTACTACGGGATTCATGAAATTGTTTACCTGCCCCGTAGTGAGCTTTGCTCTACTACTGGGGTTTTTAATTTTCTTTCCCGTCATGCCATTTTCTACTACGGGATGCATAACATTATCTAGTAGAGCAAATTTTTTTCTGCCTCTATAAACTTATCTATACCACCGTTTAAAACATCTTCTGTGTCTCTAATTTCAATACCAGTCCTGTGGTCCTTTACCATTTTATAGGGATGCAACACATATGACCTAATCTGACTCCCCCATTCATTTTCAGTTGTTTTACTTACAGAAAGTCCTTGTTCTTTTTTCTTTCTTTCTTCCTCTCTTAAATGATACAATTTCCCACCCAAAATTTCCAGCGCTTTTTGTTTATTTTGTTCCTGCGACCTTTCTGAATCAACATGAACAGATATTTTTGTAGGAATATGCACTATACGAACAGTTGTTTCTCGTTTATTTACATTCTGTCCGCCAGGACCGCTTGATTTTGTAAAATCAATACTCAGTTCATCTTCCTTTATGTCAATATCGGAAATCTTTGGAATTTCTGGAACAACTTCAACCATTGAAAAGGATGTCTGTCTTTTCCCATTTGCATTAAATGGAGAAATCCGAACAAGTCGATGGACACCCGATTCATTTTTTAGTGTTCCATAAGAATTTTTGCCATTTATTTCAATTGTTATGTTTCTAAAACCGCCATGATTATTTTCATTTGAATGAATAATGCGATAACCCCACCCATTGTTTTCTATAAATTTTGTATACATACCAAAAAGCATCTTGGAAAAATCTTCAGAGTCATCACCGCCTGCGCCGGAAAAAATTGTTAATACAGAATCCCCTTTATCATATTTTCCAACTCCTTTTTTTTGTTCCTTTAATTCTTCCAGTCGTTTTATTTTGTCCTGTGCATTTTGTTTATCACTCCAAAAGTCGGATTGAGACATTTCTGTTTCAATTTTCAAAATTTCATCTTCTATTTTTTCTTTTTTGTTTTCTTGTTTCATTGCTTTATTGTCTCCCTTCGGGAGATCCCCCGTAGGGGGACTTTTTTGTTTTTACTTGTCCCGTTAAATATTTATCCCGTGAAATCTGAAAGTCATTTCACTGGGACGAAGTATATTTAACTGGGATGTTTTAATGAGTTATCGTTTTTATTTCATTTCTAAAACAGAATCCAAGGCGGAATCTAACCTGTCTACATTATCAGCTGGAGAAAAATGTCCCATATTATGTTCCACAATTATTTTTGCATTTAATTCTTTTTCAAATAAATCTTTTTGAGAAAACGGAACAAAATAATCATCATCAGAAAAAATCGCTGTTATATTTTTTGTTTTTGTTTTTATTTTTTTAAAATCAATTGGTGTTTCCATCCAAGGTCTTGCGATTTCTTTAACTTCCTCTCCTTCTTCTTTAATTGTCTCTTTATCCAATTCCATCCACGGTGCTATAAGAAGTATGCCTGAGATTTTTATTTTTTCTGGCGCCTGTTCCAGATATCTTAATACACCCTGACATCCAACGCTATGACCAATAAAAATATTGTTATCACTTGTGTTTACTACTTCATTTAATTTTTTCATCCACGGTTTTATTTTAGGTTTTTCTGGGTTTGGCATTTCTGGTGCAACAACATTATAGTTTCTATTTTCTAATTCTTTTTTCAACCAACTCAACATTGGTTCATTTGGACTTCCGTCCCACCCGTGAATTATATATACATTTTTCATCCCGTAGTGAAATTTCAAATTGTTTTTATTAATTTAAAAAAACCAATTTAAAACTCGATTATTAAACGACCATATTTTATACTAATGCTTAACCCAATAAAAAACAAATTAATGATTTGAAATTCTACTACAGGATTCATAATTGTTTTTTAATTGTTAATTTTGAGCCGAAGGCGAGAATCGAACTCGCGTTCCTACTTTACGAAAGTAGTGTTCTACCACTGAACTATTTCGGCATCGACGAGAGCCGTTGGGCAGGATTGAACTGCCGACCTTCGTCTTACCAAGACGATGCTCTACCGACTGAGCTACAACGGCATATTATATGAAATAATATCATATTTTTTGAGATTTTTTGAGAAAATAAAAACCCCACAAACGTGGGGTTTAAAAAAATTTTATAATCCTTTCATTTTCCATATAACTTCTCTGTGCCCTGATTCATTATAAAAACTAGCCGGTCTTATTACGCCAACATTTGAATCACCTAATAAAACCACTTTCGTAAGGAGACCCAGTATTTTACAATCATCATCTAGTTTTATTGATGGACACATAAGATAAATGATGGAATCAGAATCAGAAAATTTTGAGATTATTTGTTCTTTTTGTTCTTCAAAAGGCCAGCGAGTGGGTTCGCCTATATAAATAACACGAAAATCAGACAGTTTTGATTCCCAGTCGGAATGGTCTTTAAAATCAATACATATTGGAAAATAAAACTGAAGTGATAATATATTTTGTCTGTAATCTCCAGTCCATTGCACAACAAATGTTTTTTGTTCTAATATCTTTTTCATAGAAAGTATAGGAAATGGAACTTCTTTTTCATAATCAGAAAATTCTGTCTGTGGCAAAACACAAACATCTTCTGAATCCATGGTATTGCTAGTGTTACCTATACCAACTGGAACTTTACATCCTCTTTGGACATTTTGCCAAGTAAATTCATCGTTTCTATTTATTTTTGACCATAAACAGAAATAATCGTTATGACACCACCACCTCTGACCACACATACATTCGTATGTGGTATTTTGTTTATAACCACCGGGAACTGGGAACGGTTTTTCTTTAAAAGAATGCTCTATTTGTTCACATTCACAAAACATATAACCTCCTAAGTTTTACTGTTTTATTTGTTAAAAAACCAATGAATATCTGTTCTTAAAATATGCTTATTTTGATAGATAGTCAATGGTTTTAATTATTTTGTTTTTTTTAGTCTTTTTTAAAAAAGACCAACATAAAGTTGATCTTTTTTGATTATGCGCAGTCGACCGGATTTGAACCGGCGATCTTCTCCGTGACAGGGAGACGTGTTAACCAGGCTACACCACGACTGCATTTTTAAAAAATCATTATATCACATGTGTCGGGGGGCGGAATTGAACCGCCGACCTCAACTTTATGAGTGTTGTGCTCTAACCGTCTGAGCTACCCCGACATTATTTGTATTCAACTAGAATAATACATTTTTAGCTTATTTTCAATACTTTATTTTATTAAAATAATTGACAAAGTTTTATATTAAATTATATTTAAGACAGATTTCAAAACCCAGAATAGCAGGACGAAGTTTTTATTAATCTTAAACTCTTGCTGGTTTTATTTTTAATGAAAATGTAAACTCGCACATCAGACCATCTAGTGAGAGCAGTGGTGATGTTGGGAATGCCACTACGTTTTTCTTATACGATACACGTAGTCCCAATTCTGGGTTTTATTTTCCTAAAGTGATTGTCTTCTTGATAATCACTTTTTTTATTTTTATCCCCCACTATTGAACCGTTCGTACGAACCATCCACAATGATTTGCAACCCCGTTTCCCCAGCACTACTTTTATTCCTAAATTTAGAAATATTATAAACCTAAAAAAATTTTCTAAAGTTTAGTAATAAAATAAAAATTGTTTATAAAAGTGGTGCTGGGTCCGACCTGCAATTCCGAGCATGAGCAAAGCAGTTTGCTCATTTCCACTGCAAAACAATCAAAAAACACTCACAAAAGTGAGTGTTTTTTGTTGTTGTTGCGGGGATCGGAATTGCACCGATGTCTGGAGGTTATGCTTACCACTACGATTTTCATCGCATCAAAAAAATGACTTCGTGGTCTGGACTATTCCTTCACCCTCGTGGGGTGTCTGCCGTCTAGTCTCTACACCTTTCGAGTTGTAATTTTAAGATTTAATTTTTTATTTCCTAAAATTACAACTCGACTTGGCTCGAGATTACCATTTTAAAGGCTTCCTCGAATTTGACAGATTTTCCACATAACATTGCTGTAGTGTGAGCCCTTGTATCGAGCCTCCCGAGATACTACTTCTCTACCCCGCGATATTTATACGCAATATATATTATATATAAAAAAAAATATTTATCAACATTTTTATAATATTAGACCAATTATTGTGATACAATCACCCGTTTAATCCAATACAACCATTCAATTGAATAAGAGAATGGTTGTATTTAAAAAAATTGTGGATTCAAAACCTCTCCCTAGAGATTTTGAATTTAATCTTCTTCCCTATCTGGTTTATCAATTGCAAGCTGTTCTATTCCAGTTTCCTTTCCTGTAATTTTCAAAACATCTTTATCAATTTTTTTAAATTCTTTTCTTGATGCATTAAAATGATTTACGGTTGTAGCAAGTGAAGAACCCAGCTTTGTGTGGTATTCATCGTATGCCTTTATGTGTCTTTGCAATTCTCCAACATTTTTTATTACTTCCTTAACCGATTCCTCTATTTTAAATGCTTTAAATCCCTCTAAAATCGTTCCCAAATATGCAACAAATGTTGTTGGAGAAACTATAATTACTTTTTTATCTTTATAGGCATAATCTATTAAACTCCTTGTATTTACTTTTATCGCGCCAACTTCATTTACAAGAAGGTCATAATAAATTCCCTCGGCCGGTATAAACATCATCGCAAAAGATAATGTTCCTTGGTCGGGCTTAATATATTTAGCCGTTTCATCAATTCTTTTTTTCAAATCATTTTTAAATTCTTTTTCCAGTTCTGTTTTTTTATTTGGATTCTTTTCATTAATAATTCTATTATAATTATCAAGAGAAAACTTTGCATCAATAGGAATAATTCCATCTTTTGTTTTTATAATCGCGTCAACAACATCCCCGTCAGCAAATTTATATTGAAACTCATAAACCTTTGGTGGAAGAATATTGCTTAAAATTAATTCCAGTCCTGCTTCACCTAAATTTCCGCGATGTTTTTGATTCGTTAAAACTTTTTCAAGATTTTGAAGTTGTTCTGTCATATTAAAAACTTGTTTGTTGGTTTCTTTTATTTCTGTCATCTCTTTATTTAGTGTAAGAAGTCGCCCCGTAATGTTTTCAACTAATTTTCGTGATTCACCAAATTGCGTCTTTACCGACTCGTTCATTGATTGAGATGTTTCTCCCATTTTTTTATCAATAGTATTAATTAAATTATTTAATTGGTTTTGTAAAAACACCAATCCCTGATTTTCGTTTTCTTTTTTATCGTCAGAATTCCCCCTAAAAACAAAATACCAAATGAGCCCCCCGTTAAGAAGTAGCAGTAAAATTAGAATTATCCAGATAAAAGTTTCCATTTATTTATATAGTAGCACGAATTTTGATTTTATAATTTTTTCTCCAAAAAATGAAATATTTCACTATCTCTATTGTAAACAAATTAAATAGAGCAACAAACAATATAATCCACAAGTCAAAATCATTCAAAATCGTCAGCTGAAGCAAATTTCTTAATGGCGCAAATGCCAATGCTCCGAGTAATGCAAATATACTAAAAACGAGCGCGCCGTTTAAAAACCAATTTGAAAATATATTTATCTTCCAAATTGGTTTTTTCAGATTTTTTATTGAAAAAGCAAAAAATATTGAATCAAGAGAAAGTGTCAAAAACATAATAGTTCTTAATTCCTCGTTTGGGACTTCAAAAAATTTTAAAACAATAAAGAGAGTGAGCGTGAAAAGAGCGGTTATAAGACCTGTCATTAAAATCATTTTTTTAATATCTTTGTTCAGTATATTTTTAAATGTTTTAAGATTCGGATTTCTTTTCATTATATCTTTTTCCGCCGGCTCAAATGCAAAAGAAAAATTTAATAATCCGCCGCCAATTATATTAATCCACAAAATTTGTGCCGGCAAAATTGGCAAAGGTGCTCCAAGCATTAATGCGCCTCCAATAAGAAACACTTCACTAAAACTTGCAGAAGTTAAATGTAAAATTATTTTTTTTAAATTATCTGTAATTCTTCTACCTTCTTCAATCGCTCTAACAATTATTGAAAAGCTGTCGTTTAATAAAATCAAATCCGATGCTTCTTTTGCAACTTCAGTTCCAGAACCGACCGCAATTCCTATATCAGCATTCTGTAATGCGGGTGCATCATTTATACCATCTCCTGTCATAGCAATTACTTCCCCGCTGGCATGCAAAACTTTTGCTATCCTTAATTTTTCTGAAGGTAAAATTCTAGCAAAAACATTATTTTCTTTCAGAGCGCTCAATAGTTCTTGGTCGTTGTATTTTTCTATCTCACTCCCCAATATAACTATTTCTTTTTTCGTTGCTATGCCAGAATCTTTTGCTATCTTAAGCGCGGTCTCTTGGTTATCTCCAGTAAGCATAATCACTCTTGCCCCGGCACTTTGAACTTCTCTTATAGAACTTCTTACATCCGGCCTGACTGGGTCGCTAAAACCTATCAAGCCGACAAAAACAATATTGTCTAATTTTTTTCTATCAACTAAATCTCCCGTGCGAGGTATTTTTGTTAGATTCGTATCTTTATAAGCAACAGCAATGAATCTCATCCCGTCTCTGCTCATTTTTTGTTGCTTGTCCAAAAAAATATTTTTTATCTCGTCAGGAAATATTTCATCTTTATCTTTTTTATATACCAGAGATGATTCTTTTAAAATAACCTCCGGGGAACCGCTAAAATACATTCTATTTTGCGATGCTTCTGAACATTCGTTTAAAGACACGGCAAAACTATTTTCAGAATTAAAAGCAAAAAAATCTATTCTCTTAGATTTTTCTTCTATTTCATACTGACTTATTCCTTCTTCCAGCCCTTCCATTACAATCGCTTTTTCAATTGGCCTTCCGTGAATAATAATCTCACCGCCCTCTTTTTCACTTTCCTCCGTAAACGCATCCGAAGAAATAACAGCCATCTCTAAAAGTTTTCTTTGTGAAAATTTTATTGATTCTTTGTCTATTTTATTTTCTATAAAATCAATTGTAAAAAAATCTGTCGCTTTCATTTTTGCCTGAGTCAAGGTGCCAGTTTTGTCTGTTAATATTATAGTTGTACTGCCTAAAATTTCAGCGGTAAGTATATTTTTAACAAGTCCGCTTGCTTTTAAAATTTTCTCCATACCAACTGCCAAAACAACTGTGAGAGCCGCGGGCAATCCTTCCGGAACAATACTTACCGCAACTGCAATTGATACTAATAACATTTCAATCAGGGATTCACCTCTTATAATTCCTAAAATAAAAATTATCAAAACCGAGACAATTGTTGTGAATGAAAGAAAAATAGCAAATTTTTTTATATTTTTTTGTATTGGTGTTTTTATTTCCGGTTCTTCCAATAAAGATTTGGAAATGTGTCCGAGTTGCGTGCCGTTACCAATTTCTACAACCACACCCAACCCGTGTCCAGAAGAAACGAGTGTTCCCATCCACGCCATATTACTTTGTTCGGTTATGGGTAAATCTTCTTGAATTATATTTATATTTTTTTTTACACTCAACCATTCTCCTGTAAAAACCGATTCGTTTATTTGTAAATCATTACTTTCTAATATTCTTACATCGGCAGGCACACTCATACCAGATTCAAGTATAATAATATCTCCAAGAACCACTTCTACAGATTCAATAATCATTTTTTTACCGTCGCGAATTACCGTTGCATATTTTTGTTGTAAATTATTAAGTTTTTCAAACGCGCGACTTGTTTTTTCTTCTTGAAATGTTCCTATAATTACATTTATTAACAACGCTAAAAAAATAGCCGTTGAATTAAGAAATTCTTGTAAAAATATTGTCGATATACCAGCGACCAAGAGAATTAAGACCAATGGATTTTTAAATTGTTTGAAAAATTTACCTAAAAGACCGTAATCACTTTTCTTGGTTATAATATTTCTTCCGTATCTTTTCTGGATATCAACAACACGCTTGCGTGATAATCCGGTTGAAAAGTTAGTATTCAAGCGCGTTTCAAGCTGTTTTGACTCGACTTGAGACCATTTTATGTTATGGTTTGTAGTTTTGATTTTACCCGCCTGCCCTGCATACACATGTACGGCGGACAGGTCTTTTTGTTCTTCTTTTTCTGACATTATTTATTAAATTCGTGATATTTTAACCCTTTAATTATAACAGGTTTTAAGCACTGCTTGAAAGTGTGTTTTTGTGTGATAATATGTTTATTGGGTTAAATTTATCCAGCACTTATTTTTATATATAAAAATAAGTGCTGGATAAAAAATAAATATATGTTACACAATCAAATAAAAGAAGAGATAAAAGTAGCGATAAAGGCGCGAGAGGAATTGCGTCTATCGGTGTTACGCGGAATGCTTGCTTCATTTACAAATGAATTGGTGGCGACCAAAAGAAAGCCGAGTGAAATTTTACTGGATGAAGATGCTTTAGCCGTTGTTAAACGACTTGTAAAACAAAGAAAGGACTCAATTGAACAATTTCGTGCTGGCAAGAGAGAGGACTTGGCTTCAAAAGAAGAAGCCGAGTTAAAAATTTTGGAAAAATATTTACCTGAAACAATGTCAAAAGAAGAAATTGAAAAAATTGTTTTGGCAAAAAAGGAAGAAATGGGTGTGGTTGATAAATCAAAAATGGGAATTCTAATGGGGGCTGTTATGAAGGACTTGAAAGGAAAAGCTGATGGAGGTGATGTAAAAGAAGTTGTTGAAGGTATATTTATCTAACATTTTTAATTATCTAACACACTTGGAAGCTCAGCTTCCAAGTAGAGTATCTAAATAAAAAAGAACCGCTGGGTTTAAATAACCCAACGGTTTTAATCTTATTTCGGAAGATAGTCTTTAAAACTATCTTTCGTTGCGAAGCCATAAAATTTTACTATCTTGTGAAGTTTCCAGAATATTTTTTTTGTTCTTTCAATTTCAACGAGCTTCTTTACTCATTGTCTATATATATATATATATATATGGTAGCATAATTAGATTTTTTTGTCAACCCCATCGTTGGTACATTCAACCCTGAAGTGCAACACTTCACATTAAATACTTCTAATGGGGCATGGCCTAACATATAACCAAAACAATCTATTCTCTTATTCGCACGAATAAGAAAATAGGTTGTTTTTCTTTAAATTATATTTCAAACTATTATTTTAGATAATTAGCCAAAAGTATTAGAATAAAACTAAAAATTATTACTCCGATGAAACCAAATAGAAATTTAAAAAATGTTTTGTTGAATAGTCGTTTCATCCTGTAGTGAAATTTCAAATTGTTTTCTTGTCCCGTAGCGAGCTTCGCTCTGCTACTGGGGTTATTAATCTTTAAAAACAATTTAAAATTCTATTATTAAATGATTACATATTATTCTAAAACCAGTCCCTCTTAAAAACCAAATTAATGATTTGAAATTCTACTACGGGATTCATCCTGTAGTGAAAAATGACATTACTCTAAAGAGTATTGTTATTTTTGTTATTAATTCTAATAAATTCTTTTTTCATTTTATTGTTTATTTTATAAATCCAGTTTCTTTAATGTCATTTTCTACTACGGGATTCATTTTTTTTCAAACTCAATTAAAATTTGTTTTAATTCTTCAACTTTTTGATTGTTTTTTATTCCCTCTTTGATTATGGCAATTGCTTTATCCTTATCATTCAAAACTTCAACATAAAAATTAGCCAACACTACATAAGAATAGGTTTCAGTCGGTTCTACTTCAATTGCTTTCAAAAAATTACTTTCGGCTTTTTTTAAATCTTTTAAATAATACCCGAATAAATTACCTAGATTTAAAAATGAAAGCGAAAATCTTGGTCTCAAAATATTTGCGTATTCCCATGCCAATTTTGCACCTTCATAATCCCCTGTTGTTTTTCTGTATGAACCTAGTCCTATCCAAGAATCAAAATCACCGCTATTTATTTTTAATGAGTTTGATAAAGAAGTTATGTTTTTCTTTATGTCTTCGGAAACTCCGGTAGGAATTTTTCTATTCAAATCAGGAATTGGAGTATTTTTTATTAATTCTTTATCTGCACCTACATATTCGTATGACTTTCCTTCTTTCAGGGTTATTTCCCCAATTTTTTTATCCACATTGGTGTTTTCCAAAGTGCTAGTTGTTTTATTTTCGTCCAAAACATTTTTAGAAGAATCATCCACGGTAGAAATATTTGTTTTATAAAAACTACTGTATAGATAATAACCAGCAATTAAAACCACTAAAATTAAGAGAAAAATATATATTGGTTTTCTACTTACCATATTAAATTCCTTTTCTGGAGCATTTTGTAAATTTTCTTGTTCCATAATTGTCTAAAAAAAATAATTATCTTTTATATTATTAATATAACATTTGGATGTGCTTTCTGCAATTTGTGATATTTCTCTACCCCCACTTAGTGGCGGAGCCACTAAGTGGGGGTTTCACTTGGAAGCTGAGCTTCCAAGTTAAGCACACAAAAACGGCGAGATTAATCTCGCCGTTTTTTAATTTTTCTTAATTTTTGAAGAAAAATTATTGTGTTTGTTTAGCTTTTAATTCAGCCAACATTTTTTGAAGTTGTGCCTGTAAAGCTTGTAATTGTGTCTGTAGCCCAGCTTTTGTCACCGTTGTCGGAGTTGTCGGAGTTGTCTGTGTCGTTGTGGTTGTTGTAGTTGGTGAAGAAGAAGATGAAGCACCCATCAATTCATTCAATTTAGTTCTAGTTTTAGGTCCGAGAGAACCATACCCTGTCGTTGTTGGAGTACCACTTGAAACAATTCCGTATTTCTTTTGGAATTTTTGAATTGCTTTCGTGGTTAGTAAACCAAAATAATTTGTTTCTTTTCCAGGCGCTCCAGCACCGCTTTCAGCTATTTTGGTATCTGGGTCAGAATTCAAGAATTGTTGAAGTATTTTAATTTCCGAACTTGATGCTCCAACTTTTATAACTTTTGTAAATATTGCACCTGAAGATACTGAACTACCTGTTCTTGTTGTTGCTCCCGTCGTTGCGGTTGTGGTTGTTGTGGTTGTTTTAGGAACTGTTGTGGTAGTAATTGTTGGTGATACAGTTTGTGGAGCATATGAACCTCCTCCACTGCCACCACCCATTATTCCACCCCCACCAACAAGAATGCAAGCCCCACTACTTTCGCGATAACCAGAATTGCAAGTTAAGGTACAGCTCGTTCCACTGACAACTCCGTTGCTTACTGAAGCGCATGTTGTCGCAGATACCGCAGAAGAAGCGGCAGATTCGCCACTAGAATTACTAGCTGTAATTTTATAGTAATAAGCAGTATTGCCGGATAAACCTGTGTCAGAATGGCTGGTTGAGGTTTTTGTGGTTAAATAAGGAAAATCACCACTTGCGCTGGTATGACGATATAAAAGATAACCGGTAGCGCCACTCACCGAAGTCCATGAAAGAGTCATCCCAGTATTTCCACTTATAGCCACGGCCAAACCAGTTGGTGTGCTTGGAGCGCCTTCGCTAGTTGGATAAATCGGCGCGAAGTCCGTTAAGTGGTCAACATTGGCTGTGATTGTGTTTAAGGTGGTATCTATGGTGGCACTCACCGGATCCCATGTGTTTGTTGTGGTATTCCAATAAGCCAATTGCAGATTTGATTCTGATGTTCCAGCTGGAATATCAGAATCTTCATAGGTCATTTTAATTTCAATTGAATTGCTTAAAGCAGTTATGGCCGTGCCATTATTGTCCGAAGCGCTGATTCTTTTAACAAGATTTGCAATGGGAGCGGCATTTAGAGTAGAGGGCGGAACAGTATCTGGCTTAGAAACACTAAAAGAAACATTTGAACTGCCTGTTCCTAGTGCGTTAGGAGGAATATTAACGGAAATACTGGAAGTGGCAACTGTGCCACCGGAAGTTGGAACAATGCTTCCCATTTGCGGAACATTAACACTGCAATTAGAAACGGAAGTTAAAGTAATATTTACTGTACCGCTTCCAGTTTGGGTCGTGCCGTTTGAAGAATTATGACAAGGCGCGTCAGCATAAACCATCCATGAACCATTATCAACACCTAAAGAATAAGTGCCGTCCGCGTTTATTTCAGAACCCATCCAGCCAGTATTCCCAGCTTTTGTTGCCCAAATAAAGCCCTCTTTAACAGTGCCGCCAGCGGAAGAACTGATAGCGCCATTTATGGTATAAGCCGAAACAGTTAAAGTCAGATTTTGAGTAGTATTCGCACTAAAATTAGAAATAGTTACAGGAGTATTTACATAACCGGGCAAAGAAGCACCAACCATATAACTGTAGCCTGTTGGTATTTTCATTGAATAAGCGCCATTGCTATCGGCCGTTGTGTTGTATTTGCCTGGACCATCGGTTCGCGAAGCCCAGACAGTGGCGTTAGCAGTAGCTGTACCGCTTAAGGTTGCCATCGTCGGCAAAACAACCGTTACATTAGAAATCTGATTGGCAATAATTGAAGTGGTGCTGGCATTAGCATTGGCATTAATAGACATCAAATTGCCAAATCCGGGTGTGCCTACTTCAACTTTGTAAAAACCGGCTGGCAAAGAAAACTTGGTCACTAAATCAGTGCTGTTAGTAGAAGTGGCTGTCCAACTGTCAGAACCATTGCTTCTTGGAGTTGTCGTGCTATAAGCATTAGCAAAAATAGAAGTCAATCCATAAGCATTAGCATTTGTAATTTTTATCTGCAAATAACCCTGAGCAGTAAGCGTAAAGTTCTTGTTAGAAATATCACCGCTGGCATTAACATTGGAAAGAGAACCGATTCTGCCAAAGTCCTTTGACCATGCCTCCACTGTATAGCCCGTACCGGCTGGCACCATTAATGTGTAAGTGCCATCATTACGGCTCATCGCGAAGTTGGAACCTGCCGAACCATAAGCGTTAATACCAACTCCTTCATAGGTTGTGTCGTCACTGGTATATCCATTACCCGTGGCGTCCGTAAAAATTCTTCCTGTAATTTTTTTGAAATTGCCTGAAGTGATGGTAAAATTCTGAGTCGCGCTTGCTCCTGAAAGAGTAACATTCGCAGTGCCCAAGGGACCGTAACCCGGAGCAAAGGCCTCAACCCGATAAATACCGGGAGAAACATATAATTTATAAACACCGCTTGAATTAGTCAAACCTTGAGAAAAACTGCCGTTTGAACCTTGAGCCATAACTGAAACGCCTTGCATGTTAAAATTATCAGGATCTTTAATCGTACCCGTAATATAAGCGGTTGGCCTAGCAATAATAATCGTTTGATTAACAGTAGTGTCAGCGCTTGCCACATTGATTGGATATTCTTTAAATCCCGCGTCAGGCATCATAATTTGAATGACAAAAGCTCCGGCCGGCACTTTGAGCTGATAAACACCGCCAGTGGTAGTGCATACGCCTTGCCCTCCCGGCCCCATCATTTCCGAACCCGCGCGTCTGATATTAATACAAGGTACCGGCCCACCTCCACTACCAGTTATAGTATTACCATCAGCGTCTTTTAAAGTGACATTCAATGTTTTGCTGGCAGAAACAAAAGAGAAAGCAGACAAAGTAGTAGTGGCTTTGCCTGGGTCAATAAAAACAGGAGAAACATTTGGCGTCCAATATTCAATTCCTCCGCTAGTCAAAGTTGAATCAGTCATAATAGACAAATTCCATGTCTGGCCGGTTTTAATTGGTATCTGAAAATACCCAGTACCAACGGCATTAAGACCCATTGTGTTATAAGTTTGGTTTGTATGTACAGGAGAAAAACTTTGAGAAGCGGGAGTGTAAGTTCTGATAAAAACACCTGTGCCGTTGGCCGGACCACCTGTAATAGAACCCTCAATAACTCCGTTAGGTATTTCAAAAATCGGGCTGGTGCTGGCTGTTTCGCCTCCGATAACATTCATCATTAATACATTTGGCTGAAGATAGCTGGCAAAAAATGTGGAATCAGAAGTATTGTCTGGCATAATTCCGAGCATATAGGTAGCGTCTAAAAGATTGCTGTAAACAAAACTGCCAGTCGCGTCAAGTCGTTTTGTCCCCACAAAAAACATCTTGTCAGGAGAACCCATACCTACTCGCACTTGGGCTATTTCTCCTGCATTAAGATTTCGTAATGTGCCATTTAATTCTCTTATTTTTGCCTGACCACGAACAGTATTGGTTCCACCAATTTGAATAGAATCAACTGGTGGTGGTCTGTAACCAACTTGCTCCATACCGCCAAACATTGTTCCATCAATCAAACCGCCATTAGCAGTAGCAGTAAAAACTCTAAAACCTTGATAAGAGCCTATGACCGGATTTGTAACATTACCTACTTTGAAAGTAACAGTTGAAGTAGCGACCGGATTTATTGCGCCATTACTTGTTGTTAAAATTACTCTGTTTGTGCTGTAAGCGGTTGTGGTGGCAATGGCAGTAGAAGCAATTTGAGCTGTTCCTCCTGTAACAATAGTTTGAGTTGATGTGGTGGCAGCGGTTAAATTAAATCCTATCGGAAAATTAACATGAATTTTTTCGCCAATATTTAAAGTGGTGCTGGCAGTAAAAGTAATTGTGTATTCGCCGGTACCGCTGGCAGAATAATTACTGGCGGTAAAACTCCAATCATCAATCAGTCCGCCTCTTCTGGATATGACAGCTGAAGCAGTAACAGCGGAATCAAGGTCGCTGGCACATCCAGAACTAGGATTCCCAGCCTGAGTCAAAACACAAGTTTTCACTGACCAGTTTTTACTTCCAACTATGCTTGTGTAATCGCCAATAGGATTGGTCACACCTTTTATATCAATAATAAAATTATTGTTCGCGCTGGTTTGAGTGGATGTCGCAACAATCACAAGAGTTCTTGTGTTCAAAACAGCCACTGAAGTAGTAGCAAAGTCCAGAAGGTCACCTCCTAAGGCGGTGCTTGAAGCAGTAACGCCCTGAAAATTCCAATCTCCGTTTGTAATCTGGGGAAAAGTAATTTCCACCGCATTGGTTGAAGTAGAAATAGCCGTTGCATTATTAATAGTAAATCTCCAAGTGGCACTTGTCTGACCTAAAAGATTATCAACATTATTTGTTGCCGGCGCCATAGTCACCGAAGTTAAAGTCGCCGCTCTGGCATTATTAAAAGAAACCAACAGAAAAAAAATCGCCAAGCCAAAAACAAAAAATTTATTTTTCATGATTATTTTGAGTTTTAAAATTTGAGTTTTAAAACCAGTTAACAGCTATAAAAAGGATGTTTGACTAAATTATACACGAATTATTTTATTTAATAAAACAATATTTAAGTGGATAAAGTATAAACCCCAAAAGTGAGTGGGGAGTGCGGAGAAAAAAATACTGGAGAGTTTTCTTTTTATATAATTTCTTTTTCTGTTTTGTTGCTATTCTAATGTTCTTAAGAACATTAGAATAGCAAATAGTGCTTTCTACAATTTGTGATATTTCCCTACCCCCACTTAGTGGCGGAGCCACTAAGTGGGGGTTTCACTTGGAAGCTGAGCTTCCAAGTTAAGCACACAAAAACGGCGAGATTAATCTCGCCGTTTTTTAATTTTTCTTAATTTTTGAAGAAAAATTATTGTGTTTGTTTAGCTTTTAATTCAGCCAACATTTTTTGAAGTTGTGCCTGTAAAGCTTGTAATTGTGTCTGTAGCCCAGCTTTTGTCACCGTTGTCGGAGTTGTCGGAGTTGTCTGTGTCGTTGTGGTTGTTGTAGTTGGTGAAGAAGAAGATGAAGCACCCATCAATTCATTCAATTTAGTTCTAGTTTTAGGTCCGAGAGAACCATACCCTGTCGTTGTTGGAGTACCACTTGAAACAATTCCGTATTTCTTTTGGAATTTTTGAATTGCTTTCGTGGTTAGTAAACCAAAATAATTTGTTTCTTTTCCAGGCGCTCCAGCACCGCTTTCAGCTATTTTGGTATCTGGGTCAGAATTCAAGAATTGTTGAAGTATTTTAATTTCCGAACTTGATGCTCCAACTTTTATAACTTTTGTAAATATTGCACCTGAAGATACTGAACTACCTGTTCTTGTTGTTGCTCCCGTCGTTGCGGTTGTGGTTGTTGTGGTTGTTTTGGGAACTGTTGTGGTAGTAGATGTTGGTGGCACATAAGTATAAGAACCTCCACCTCCTCCGCCACTACCTCCACTTCCTCCACTTCCTCCAGTCAAACTTCCGCCTCCGCTACATGTTCCGGTAGATGGAACTGTTACTGTAGTAGTTGCTGTAACTCCTCCTGTAGGATTTTCTATTTTATAAATACTGCTAGAATCTCCGCATCCCATAGAAAGCAACCTTATGGAACCAACTTCAGTTGCAGTTATAAGTCTTCTACCTGAAGATGTGACCTGTATTGATTGACCTTCGCTTAATGTCAAACTAAAAGCTGAAGTCCCGTCTATTATTATTGAATCTATTGTTGCATTTCCTCCGCTTACAGTAACATTTTCTGAACCAAGTGTAAGAATTACATCAGTGTTTAGAATTGCATTATTTGCCGCAAAAACAAACACCGGAAGAAACAAAAGAGCCAGCAAAATTGTTAGGTAAGTTTTCATATAATTATTTAATTGCAATCCAAGACCAGGTACGCGACGCAATAGTTACTGGAGTTGAAGTGCTTGTGTTAAAGACCTGAACCTGAATAACATCATTGGCTGTAGATGAAGCGCTGTTAAATGCAACATAGGTCTCTAAACCCGAGGGTGTCATAAAAACCTTGTGGTTGGTAGTAACACCAGTCGCAACACAGTTAGTAGTGGTAGCAACACCGGCACCTAAACTAGTGCCAAAATTAACCGCGCATGTGCCAAAAAGAAGTCCAGTAACAGTTGACCCTGTACTGCTGACTTTAACACTATCAAGAGTAAAAAGTCCTGTGGAAGAAGCCGTTGAAAAAATGGAATTACCAGTAACATTTAAAGTCCCACTTACAGTAGCATTGCCTGTTAAAGCAATCGTTCCATCTGTTGCATTAGTAATTGTTTCTCCATTCAAAAGAGTAAGAGAAGTTGTAGATGCAACACCCCCAAGTTGGATAACTCCATCGGTTGCATTTGATATTGTTTCTGCGTTTTGAAGGGTTATGGTTCCATATGATGTTAAACCACTTGTAAATAATGCCGTTGTTGAGGCCTGCAAAGTTCCTGTAAATAAGTTTACATCCCCCGCTGCATCACCAAAAGTGGTATTGCCATAGGTTGTTAATGCACCGCCAAGTAATGCGGTTGATGAGGCATGCAGAACTCCGTCAAACCATGCCGTTCCGTCAATTTCTAGATCTCCTTCAATTCCTAATTCATCCGCGCCTATTGTTCCAACATGTCCAAAAGTTGAACCTGTTCCAATTCTTGCCTGCGTAAGATAGCCATTTGCAGTAATAACATCTGTTACTGCATCACCTAATGTAACATTGCCATTTAATGTTGTTGCTCCGGTTACATCAAGAGTACTGCTAAGCGTGGTTGCGCCTGTTAGTGTGCTTGCGCCAGTAACCGTGAGTGTTCCACCAGTGTTTATATTTGTGCTGATTGTTGTTGCGGCATTAACGAACGCAAAAACAAAAAGAAAAGAAAAAAGCACTGATAAAACTACTGACAGTGTTTTATCTTTTTTAAAAATATTTTTCATATTTTGTTAATCCTGTGAAATATTTTGATTTATCAAAATAAAATTCTAAAGAATTTTTATTTCACGGGATAAATTAAATTATTAATAATTGATAATAAAAGAAGTCCGAACCTGTTTTAGTCCGAGGCTATTTAAATTATAACTCTTTTAAAAAATCAGAACTTAATTATTGTGGATAACCCAGCACTTATTTTTGTATAACAAAAATAAGTGCTGGTCTCGTCTATACGAGAAAACCCCGCATTTCTGCGAGGCTTTCTCTACTATCTTTCGTTTGATTAAAACGAAATGACCTAGATAGATTTTTAATTTAATTAATTTGCTCTTGTCCAAACCTGAACTGGGAAGTTGCTTCCTACTGATGGGAAACCTGGCAAACCATAGCCGTTTGTCCAGTCAAGCTTATTTTCATCAGCAGCTGTTGCTGTAACAGTTGTTGTTGATGAAGGTGACCAAATTATGTTGTTTGTCGTTGAAGCTGTTGAAACTCCAATCTTCTGTGCAGCTGTACTATACTCACCCATCAATAATGCTATTGAAGGATATGCAGTATCTGCAAGAAGTGCTAAGTTCAATGTTTCTCCTACGCTAGCTGTATCTACTGCTGTATCAGCTCTTAGAGCATATGTCTTTGAGCTACCAGCTGAAACCAGCTTAGCCGCTGAAGTTGCATCAAATACAATTTCAACTGCATCCAAAGTTGCCCCAGCTGTCTCAACATCTGTTGCATTTACAGCTGTTGCGTTTGCTGCTACTCCATCACCATAAAGTGTGAAGCCGGTAACTGCGCCTCCTGTTGTAGCAACTGAGAACGAGAACTTCTTGAACGCTATATCTCTAGATCCTGGATTTGTCACTGTAAACTTGTAAAGGTCAGCACCTGCTGTTAGTGCCCCACCGCTGCTAGTTACAGCTATTGAAGGAACGCTACTGAAGACCCTCACGCCGTTTGTCGTTACATCTGATGTCGTACCGCTTGAAATTGTAGCTCCTGAAGCTACTCCTGTAGCATAGTTACCATTTAGGCCAACATTGTCGCCATCATATGTAACTCCTACAAATGCTCCATAACCACCGTTTCCTGCTGTGCTTGTAGTATTTGTGTTAGCGTCGTGTGTAATAAAGCTTCCTTTTACAACAATCACCCCAACTTCACCTTTCTTAATTGTGACAGTGGATGTCAATGTTGATGTAGCGTTGTCTGCGTTAGCAAGACCAAATTGTGCTATACCAACTTTAGTACTACCACTCCACAATGTTACTTGCTGACCAACAAAGTCAGATGGTGAGTTAGATGCTGTATTACCCAACTGCAGTGCGATTTGTCTTAGGGTAATATCTTCTGTCAAGCCAGCTGTAAATCTAAATGCTACCAAAGGAACATCTGTTGTTCCTGCCTGAACTGTTTTGTAATTGTAAGCGCTTGAAGTATCAGCAACAACTGTGTATGAACCACTTGTCGCTGCTGTCATTGCTATACCTGTTTGATTTTCAGTCATTGATTCTGCAATTGTCTGACCACTTGTCAAACCTGTTGCTCCTGTGTATGTAGATGAATTATCAGTCAATCCCCAAGTGTAAGCACCTGAAGCTGCCGTTGAAACATTACACTTCAATGAAAGTGTCTTTGAAGTTCCCTTGGAAATTGTAAGACCCGTTCCATCAAATGTGAATGTCTGGTCTCCTATTACTGTAGGATTTTTTGCATTTGAACCTGTTGTTAATGATGTTGCTCCGTCATATAACTGACAGTTTGTTAAATGCGTAGCTCCTGCACCAATAGCGATAAAGTCAGCAATGAAAGAAGTCATTCTTATATCTTCACCTGATTGTGAAGCATCAAGAATATATCTTGCGAATTCAAAGCCCTGTTGACCTGCGATTACGCTTTGTGCAACTGGTTGTGTTGCCTGACTTACAGCCAATGCCCCTGCTTTAACAGTCATTGTTAATGATGTTACTGCTGATGTTGGAGCCGGTGTAATTGAATTTCCCGTTGTTTGACCTGTTACGGTTGTCCACTGTGATGAAGGTGTCGTTGAAGCGGCAACTGTATCATTACTTACAAATGCTGTTCCTAATTTACCTTTCAAAACAATGTTAGTCACACCAACTGGGAATGTAACAGTGTCTGTGAATGTAATAGTACCGTGTGCAGAGTCAGTTGCTGTGCTTACGCCATCAACTGGTCCTGCTATAACAGCACCGTTTTTATTAACCAGTGAGATGTTTGTGATGTTTTCTGCCTCATCTCCTGTTGCCTGAAGATTAAATATCATCTTTGCAACTGAGATTGGCTCACCCTTTACATCTACTATGAAACCGCCAATTGGCTGATTAGCTAAGTTCACAGCAATATTTTGCGCTGAAATTGCAGTGTCTGAACTTACAGTTATTGAACCTGCTGATACAGTAACTTGTGCCGCGTCATACCAAGGGTCTTCTACTGAAGAAAATGCTGCAGTGTCATCTGTTGGGTCTGAAGCTCCTGTCTGTGGAGGAATTATTCCATATCCATACAATTGACCTGAAACACCTATGTCTGTTCTCTTTGCGATATCAAAGTCAATAGTTCTTCCTGAACCACCGTTGACATCACCTTTTATAGACATTTCTTTTGAGAATCCTTTGTCCATTTCAATTCCTGAACCAAATGTTGATGTGTAGTATTTACCATCTGAACTTACTACTACATCATATGCTGTTCCGTCAACATATGTTTTTAGATTTGCAAGGTCATCTTTTGAAGCTGAACCTGTTTGATTCCATCTTATTGAATTCAACATTACTTTTTCTGCTGAACCTGCTGTGATTCTAACAGCTGAGAATGTATAACCAGTTGTGCCAACTTCTTTTGTTTGGCTTGCTCCCGGGTCAACGCTTCCTCTTTGTAATGTAACTGAACCGATTGCCAATGTTGCGTTAACTGTGTGCATTGCTCCTGTTACAGGGAACGCACCATTAACTGTTGCTGATGTATTTACTGCAACAACATTCAATCCAACAACTTCACCTGCTCTTGCATCATTGTTTGATGCCATGTTGCCGGCGATTGTCATTGTTCTTGTTTGTCCTGCTTTAACTACAAAGCTTTCTGACAATGTTGTCTGATGATTTGAATTTAATGTTTTAGCAATACCAACTTGTGTACCATTTTCATCAAGTAAAACTACTCCTGAAAGTGATGTATCTGCTGAAAGACCAACTCTTTCAACTACGATACTGCTAACTGTGACATCACCGTCTGCACTAGCTGTGAAGTTTACCTTTGTATAAGGTAATCTTGCTGCGCTTTCTGGTGCAAGTGATGCTGCTGGTTGTGTTGGGCTTGAAACTGTCAAACCTGTTCCAACTGCAACTGGTGGTGTCGTTGTTGTAGTTGTTGTACCTCCTGTTGTAGTTCCGCCTGTTGTGGTTGTACCTCCAGCTACTGAGTTGTATTTAGCCATAGATATTTTACCGAAATATCCTGCTGCTGGTGCAACTCCATTAGCTGCTTGCCATGCTGAAACTGCTGCCTTCGTTATTGAACCAAAGTATCCTTTAGCTCCTGTGAATGTGAAGTGTCCTGTGCCTTGCAAATATGTCTGAAGGTAAGTTACATCGTCACCCTTTGAGCCAATTGTAAGGTCCTTGGTGAATGTATATTTTCCAGCTGTTGATGGTGTACCCGAAATTGTATTCAACTGTGACTGAAGAGCTGTAATTTGCGCGAGCAAACTTTGAATCTGTGCATTTAGCTCGTCAACAGTTTGCGCATGTGCGGGTGTTGCTACTACAACCATTCCTAACATGAACACTCCTGCTGCCAAACCTACAAATCCTGCTGTTGCTTTCGCAAAATTAGAATTTTTGAATTTACTCATAATAAAATAAAATGCGTAACAATTTTTGTGAACAACATAAAAATTGTTAACACAAGTAAATTGTTTTCGACTTATAAACTAATAATTACTAATAATTTTTTTACTGATTATTTCAACAAAAGTTTTTTAAAAACAAAAGTTAAAATAATCTGCGACAACTGATTGAAACCCATCGACATGATTTTCAAAACAGTTTCGTTTTTCTTTATAACTAATCGACTAATAATAAACGAGAAACAGAGTCAGTTAAAACTTCTAACGCCCACTAAGGTTTAGTGGGTAATTTTTCAGTTTTCAAAGGTCTGTCTTGGTCTCATCAACTTTTACTTTATGAGACGCAACGCATACTGGAAGATCGTCCTCCAGAGAACCACCGAATTTTGAACCACTATAACTTTAAAATCTCTACAATGAGATTTTAAAGAGTAGTGCCAGATTTGAATCCATAAACCAAAACTAGGTGACTCTCATAAAAACAATTCACCGTTATTTTCTATATTAATTCATATTATATCCTTAAGAAACATTATAGTATCTGGCGAGATTAACAGCAAAAATCTTTGTGGATAACTCTTTAAAAAATTAAAATGCAAAAATCATACCAGTAGTAGAGCAAAGCTCACTACGGGACAAGTTAAAAACAAGAAAACAAAACTAATCTAATAATAAATCTGGTATATTCTAAACTGAAAAAACACTAATAAAATACTTATGTATATTCTCATTTTTGGGATAAAAAGTCAATTTTTTTAAAAGCCCCCTAGCGGGCTTTTAAAGAATCCTGTCAAAACACCAAATATAGCCCTATATTGGGTAATATTTACTCCACCTTCTTGTTCCCTCTCTTTTTATGATATTTTCAGTAACCATTGAGTTTAATTCCCTTTGTATTGTTTTTTCACTGCAATCTTTCATTAATTTCATAATATCCTTTATCATTATAAATCTATTGTTTTTCATTAAATTTTTTATTAGTGTTCTTCTTTTTTCTTTTGCTTCCTGTTGCTTTTGTCCAACTCTTCTTGATATATCCTTATTTTGAACAACCTTTCCTGCCTGCGCAGGCAGGTCTTTTTTAAAGGACATGACAAATTTATTGTCTTTATAGGACATTGAACCAAGCGGTTTATCTCCCTCCGAAATTTCTGATTTATTTAGGTATGAGTTTTTTATTTTTTCGTCTGTGAGCTTTTTGCTAGTTTCAAAAAATTTATCATGAAAAATGACTTCGGATATACTTACTTTGTTATTATTGAATTCGCTGTTAGCAAGATTTTTTATTTCACTTTCAAGAATGGAATGATTCATCTCAGATATTAATCTTGTATCTCTGGCAACACTCAAAAGAGATAAAATGTTTGATATGGATAAATCCAAGTTAAGAACAAATTTCACATTTGTGGAATCAAAATTTTGTCTTATACAATTTACATCAGATAAAAGACAAACAGATTTCTCTCTCATAGTATGTTTAAGGGGGTCATTTGTTGGAAACAAGTTTGTAACCAAATAAATAGCAGTAACAATCTTTTCCGCCTTTTTTAGCATAAAGGTTAAATAATCGGTTTGTTCAAAGACATTAATGTTTTCAATGTCTTTTATATCTTTGTCCTTTTCCATTTTATTGTCTTTTAAGAATTATGTCCTTTATTATATATCGGACATTTTAATTTGTAAAGGACTTAAAAAAATTGAAAATGCAAAAATCAAAATTCACCCTGTTAAATATTTTTGCCTCGCAAAAATAATTTTTGAAAAAAATTATTTAACAGGGTAAAAAATATTGAATCCATACAATAAACAAAGATTTACATTTTGTATTATTATGTATGGTTTTCTTGTGTTAAAATATTCATATAAAAAAGTTTTCCACACCATGACAAAAATTACAGCAAGAAAAAAAAATATTAAAAAACAAGAAAAACAACCTAGTAAATTAAATATTTTCAAACATGTTGAAAAAGAAACCGTAAATACAGTATGGGCAATATTGTTTTTCGTTTTGGGGATAATATTTGTTTTGTCCTCATTTGACGGAGCGGGGTCAGCTGGAAAATATATTTTTAAATTTTTTAATTATTTATTTGGAATTGGATACTTGCTTATACCTTTTGTCTTGTTTGTCTTGGGAATTTCTTTTATAAAACCCATTAGGCCGGAATTAAAAATTTTAAAAATAATAAGCGCGATTGTTTTGTTTACATCCGCACTTGGACTAGCTGATTTAATTTCAAAACAAAAAGGTGGTGTGGTTGGAAATTTAATCTCAATGCCTTTGTTAAAATTTTTTGATTTCTATGCAAGTATAATTCTCTTAATCACATTTTTTATAATATCTTTAATACTTATATTTGAGACCAAAATAACTTTAGACACAATTTTATTCTGGAGAAGATGGAGAAAAGACGATGTTGATATAAAAGAATATGAAGATACGGAAACTGGAGAAATTCAGGAAGATGTTCTGGAAGAAGAACTGACTGAAGGTAAATTTAAATTAAGCGGAATCCTTGGAAAAAAGAATATAAAAAAAGAAGAAGACGAAGAAGAAATACAATTATCTCCTAGCATGGCTTTCTATAAAGAATATATCCCGCCTCCCCTTTCATTATTACAAAGAGATAAAGGAAAACCTGATGTCGGAGATATAAAAGCAAACTCAAACATAATAAAAAGAACTCTTCAAAATTTTGGGATAAATGTGGAGATGGATGAAATTTCAATCGGACCTACCGTAACAAGATATTCTCTAAAACCAGCAGAAGGAGTCCGTTTGTCAAAAATACTTGGTTTGCAAAATAATCTTGAGTTAGCTCTTGCCGCTCATCCTGTAAGAATTGAAGCGCCTATACCAGGAAAATCACTTGTTGGAATTGAAGTGCCAAATACAGCAAAAGCGACAGTTGGGTTAGGAGGTCTTCTTTCTTCTACCGAATATAAACAAGCACAAAAACCTCTCACAATATCTCTTGGGAAAGGAATATCCGGCGATTCACATTTTGGTGATTTATCAAAAATGCCACATCTATTAATTGCAGGAGCAACCGGTTCAGGAAAATCTGTATCTATACATACAATAATAAATTCATTAATTTTTAGAAATTCACCGGAAAATGTAAAGTTTATAATGATTGACCCAAAGAGAGTTGAATTAACACTTTATAATGGAATTCCACATCTCCTCACTCCGGTAATAACAAGCGCAAAAAAGGCCATCTTGGCGCTTAAATGGGCTGGGAAAGAAATGGAAAAAAGATATGACTTATTAGAAAAAAGCGCTGTTAGAGATATACAATCATATCACAAAAATATACTAGCGCCGGCGGTTGAAAAGATAATGAATAGGAACGACAGAAATATTTACCAAGATGTAGAGGCAATAGAAAAAATGCCTTTCATAATAATAGTGGTGGATGAGCTTGCAGACCTAATGCATATGTACCCGCGGGAGCTGGAATCGGCAGTAGTAAGGTTGGCGCAAATGAGCCGCGCTGTTGGAATACATTTAGTTCTTTCAACACAAAGACCGTCCGTTAATGTTATTACCGGATTAATTAAGGCAAACATTCCTGCAAGAATCGCTCTTCAGGTAGCATCACAAATTGATTCAAGAACAATACTTGATGGAGCCGGAGCGGAAAAACTTCTCGGTTCGGGGGATATGCTCTATCTTTCTGGCGAAATGTCAAAACCTATCAGATTGCAGTCTGCTTATATATCAGAAAAGGAGGTTAAATTAATTGTAAAATATCTAGTAAAAGAATATGGTGATGAAATTCCTGACGAGGTTGATATCTCTTCCACAGAACAAAGCAATGTTCTGTTTTCAACAAGTTTAGATTTTGAAAAAGGGTCTTTTGATGACGATGACGATTTGTATGAAGATGCAAAAAATACTGTTGTGAGAGCTGGTAAGGCATCAACTTCTTACTTGCAAAGAAAATTGCGAGTGGGATATTCAAGAGCCGCTCGACTTATGGATATTTTAGAAGAAAGAGGTGTTATAGGCCCAGCAAGCGGTTCAAAACCAAGAGATGTGATGATAAAATCTGATACTGGTGGTTTTGATGAAGCAGATGTTGAAGAAGACACGAAAGTTGATTTTGGCAGTCCTGATGAAAATAGAAGTTAAATGAAAATGCCCATAATGGCATTTTCATCCATCCCAGTTAAATATACTTCGTCCCAGTGAAATAACTTTCAGATTTCACGGGATAAATATTTAACGGGACAAGTAATGTTTTTTGTGTTTAATTGTTTGATGATTCTTTATGCAAAATAAATGGAAACATGCTGGAATAATCTTCGGAATATTTCTTGCTATTTTTATTGTTATATTTATTTTTTATAGGTCAATAGATTTTATAAGAGGTCCAATGCTTGAATTAAACGAGCCAAAAAATGGTTCCGTATACAATTCTCCTGTTATAGATATAAGAGGTGCGGTTAAAAATGTTACTGATGTTAGTTTAAATGGTAGACAAATTTTAATAAATAAAAATGGATTTTTTAATGAAAAATATATTTTATCGGAAGGATTAAATAAAATTTCAATTACAATTAATGATAGATTTGATAGGGGGGTGGAAAAAGTTTTTGACATAATACTAAAATAGACAATATTTTTAATGTTATAATATGATAAGAAAAACAAATGCAAAATTTAAAAATCAAAGTGCAAAATGACAGTTAAAAATGTCAAAATCAAACAAAATTCAAAATAATTTTAATTTTATAACTTTACACTGTCACTTTTCATTTTGAGATTTGCATTTTAAATTAAGAATTATGGCAATAAAAAATAAAAAAATAAACAGAATCGAAAATAAAAAATCTATGAATGAAACCACCATTGAAGATACGCTGGCGCAAATAAAAACGAAGTTCGGCGAAGAATCAATAATGAAATTAGGTGAAAAACCAAGAGTAAATGTTGAAGCAATACCGACAGGTTCGTTGGGACTAGATGTGGCGCTTGGGGTTGGAGGATTACCTCGCGGAAGAATTATAGAAATATATGGACCAGAGTCATCTGGAAAAACAACATTAACCTTGCATGTTATAGCAGAGGCACAAAAGAAAGGTGGCGTTTGCGCATTTATAGATGCTGAACATGCGATGGACCCAGAATATAGCAAGAAACTCGGAGTAAAAATAGAAGAACTTTTGATATCACAACCAGACACAGGAGAACAAGCTCTTGAAATAGTTGAATCACTTGTGAGGACGGGAAAAATTGATGTTATTGTCATTGATTCCGTCGCCGCACTCACGCCCAAAGATGAAATTGAAGGAGATATGGGAGCGCATCATGTCGGTAAACAAGCTCGCCTTATGTCACAAGCATTAAGAAAACTTACAGCGATTGTGGCAAAAAGTAAAACAATAGTTATTTTCATTAATCAGATAAGAATGAAAATTGGAGTAATGTTTGGAAACCCAGAAACAACTCCTGGTGGAAATGCTCTAAAATTTTATGCGTCCGTCCGTCTTGATATAAGAAGAATCGCACAAATTAAAAAAGGCGAGGAAATAATCGGCTCACGCACAAGAGTTAAGGTTGTAAAAAATAAAGTTGCCTCCCCTTTCAAAAACGCAGAGTTTGATATTATGTATAATGTCGGAATCTCAAAGGAAGGAGAAATTTTGGCTTTTGGCGAAAAATATGGATTCATAACAAAATCTGGTTCATCATATTCTTATGGTGAAATAAAATTGGGAAGAGGCTACGATTCTGCAAAAGATTTTTTGAAAGAGAAAGAAAACAAAAAAATAGCCGAAGAAATAACTAAAAAAATTGTTGCTAAAATAAACGAGGAGGTATAGATCCATTGTTTTACTGATTCATTGTTACACTGTTAAAAAATAGCCGAGTTGTTTAACAACTCGGCTTTTAAATTAGTGTAAAGAACTACAATCCAAATAATTTTTTTAAAAAAGAACAGATAATTGAGAAAAAGGACCATTTTTCTTTTTTTGTGCCTATTACAGGTTTCTTTTCATGTTTTTCAAATTGCTCCAAGCAATTTGTCCCGAGCACGATTGAGGGGTTTTTTGTTTCTTCTTTCACAAGAATCGTTAACTTTGGTGTTTTTTTTTCTTGAAATAAATCTAATGTCCCAGGACATCTTTTTGTTCTTTTCCTTGAAACACTCTTGCTCACCAAAGGTTTCCCATTTGAAGTAACCTCACTTTCTGAAACATTTTTACCCAACAAAAGTTTCCCGTCTTGGGTAACTTCACTTTCCGAAATATTTTCTTCTGTTTCTTCAATGTTTTCCAGTTTTTTGAGAAGATTTTTCATGTTCTGTTCACCACGGAATGTCATCCAATACAAGGCCTTATCAAGAGAATGATTCAATACAATAAAAACTACATTCCCTGTTTCTACCCTCGCCGTTCTTCCATTTCTTTGAATGCGAGCTATCTCGGTCATTGGCATTGAATAGTGAACAACCGCATCAACTTCTGGAACATTGAGACCTTCTTCTATAACAGAAGTGGAGACCAAAAACATAAGCCCGCCGTCTTTGAGTTTTTCTATTGTCTCAAGTTGGTTTTTTACATTTTTCTGCCCGCCAAAAACTACTTCGGAAATTGGAATTTTTTCATTCATTATTCCCTTAATATATTCGCCAGTAACTTTTTCTCCAACAAAAATTATTGTCTTCATCTTTAAGCGATAAAGATATCTTGCATTTTTTATCAGAGCTAAAATTTTTGGATGTTCGTTTTTGTGTTCTTCGGCCAAGGAAACAATGTCTTGAAAAACTTTTGAAGCAAGGATTTTTTCAGATGCTTTTGTTTTGTCCTTTTTGATTTTTTCAACATAAGTAAGAAAGGTTACATAACTTTCTGTAATACAAACAGCATATGCATGTTTCAATTTGCGATAAACCGCATACCACATAAGCGCTTTCCATTTTTTCGGTTCATAGTTTGATATTGCATCAATGGATTTTCCGATTGCTTTCAATTCTTTTTCTCTAAGTGTCTCGTATTGAATAGTTTTTTCTAGAATTGATAGTGTTCCATTTAAAAGGTATTGACCCAAATCTTCCCTGCTTCTTTTCAAGAAAATACCGTTTTGTTCCAATCTTTTTTCAACTGCGGAAAAAAGTTTGAAAAACTGTTGTTCAATAGAAAGAAGAGTTTCGTCAGGTTCTGCAAAAATGACATCTTCCAATTTTTTAGGAGTTGAAACTTCAACTCTTATAAAATTAGAAATGCGGGAGCTTTTTTTAAGTTTGTTGATTTTTTCTTCTGTGTCCCCAGGAGAAGCAGAAAGTCCAATAATTTTTTTGTGATATTGCTCCGCGAGTTCGGCTACTTTGACATAGTCATAATTACCGCGAGAATGATGAAATTCATCCATCACGATGTCGTCAAAAAATTCTATGTCTGCAATTCCTCTTTTAACGTCATTCATAAACATTTGAGGCGTCGCAAATATAATTTTTTTCCTCTTGTCATACCATTTACGGTCTTTAATTTTAACTCCACCAATAAACACTGCGGTTTGGGTTGTACCTTCTCGTTCAACTTTGTGAAAAAGTTTTTCGTGTTGATGAGCCAAACTTCTGCGTGGTACTAAAAAAAGGACACGATGGTTTTCGTTCTCAATTTTGTGTATGAGAATATCAATAAAACTTATTACTGTTTTACCCGTTCCTGTGTCTGCGATGATTCCAACATTTTCAGTTTTTAAAATATTCAAACTTTTTACTGCTGAATCAATGCGAAAATTCTCAACCTCTTCTTTTCTCGCCTCTTCTTTTGGAGACGAAAGAGAAAGATTGAGTTTGTTAATACTGTCTCTTGTATCAAGAGAGATATTATTATCATCTTTCAATTTTGCCTCCTATTAAAATGTTAAAGAAATTTTAATCTACTTAAGGAATACCACAACGAAAGATAAATATCAACATTTGAATCTTTTAAAATTTCTGGTAGAATGTTTTAGAAAAATAAGAAGCGTGGCGACTATATTTTCTAATCAAGCCCTTTTAATTTTTTAAACATAAAATTAAAAGGGCTTGATGATGATTTTTATATTCACTTCGCTCATTAAAAATCTATCATGTTAGAATACAACGAAATAAAGGAAAGAAAATATATTGAATTTGAGGGAGAGCCCTACGAAGTACTTTCCTCACATGTTTTTCGTAAACAACAAAGAAAGCCCGTTAATGCCACAAAACTAAAAAATTTGATAACTGGAAGAGTTGTTGAATATTCTTTTCATCAATCAGAAAAAGCCGAAGAAGCTGATTTAAGTACAAAAAAAATAAAATATCTCTATATGAATAAGGGCGAGTATTGGTTTTGTGAAGAAAATGATTTTAGTCAGAGATTTGCTTTACCAAACAACATGGTGGGAGATGGGATTAAATTTGTAAAAACAAATTCTCTTGTTGATGCCTTAATGTTTAATGATAAAATCATCGGGTTAAAGTTTCCAATAAAAGCTACATTAAAAGTAAAAGAGGCTGCTCCTGCCGTAAGAGGAAACACCGCACAGGGTGCAACAAAATTAATAATACTAGAAACTGGAGCAACAATAACCGCGCCTCTGTTTGTTAATGAAGAAGACACAATTGAAGTAAATACTGAGTCGGGAGATTACATCAGAAGAATTGAACAGTAGTTCAATTTTTTTTAATTCCTAATTTCTAATATCTAATCCCTAATGAAATTTCAAAATGCCTAACTTTTTCAACATTGGACATTCCATTAGTAATTGGAAATTAGTTATTTGGAATTTTTTATATTATTACTTTGCTATATAAGGCAATAAAGCCAAAAATCTTGCTCTTTTAATTGCATTAGAAAGTTCTCTTTGGTGCTTCGTACAAACTCCTGATTTTTTATGAGAAACTATTCTCGCATGAGAATCTATGAATTTTTTTAATAATTCAATATTTTTGTAATCTATGTGTTTTATATTATTTTTTGAAAAGTAACACTGATTCATTGTATTTAATTTAAAATGTAAATCTCAAAATGTAAAATAACAATTTAAAATTCAAAATTTTTACTTTAATCTTATAATAAATTTCTTTTGTTTTTATGTTTTTTTGCTTTTTTGCTTTATTGACTAAAACGGTATATCATCTGGATTTATTTCATCGTCCGGATATTGAATTGTTTCTATTTCTTCCTTGACACTTTCTTGTTTTGCTCCCGCGGTACCTGATTTTTGAGCAAAAGATGAGCCTGTTCCTCCACCGGGTCTTGGCCCAAATTGTATTCTATCAGCAACTATTTCCGTTCTGTATTTTTTAGAACCATCTTGCGCGTCCCAACTTCTTGTTTGCATTCTACCTTCAACAAGCGCTGAACTTCCCTTCTTTAAATATTTAGCAACAGTTTCCGCTTGTTTACCGAAGACAACAATATTGTGATAATCGGTACTTTCCTGCTGTTTACCTTCCTTGTCTTTCCAAACTCTATTTGTCGCAATAGAAAAAGTTGTAACAGATATTCCTGAAGGAAGCGCCTTCATTTCTGGGTCTCTTGTTAAATTTCCTATCACAATTGCTCTGTTGAAATACATATTTTTAAAAATATTAATGATTAAATTTCTATAAAAACTTTATATTATGGATTCAAAACTAACACATCTCTTTAAAAGCTCAACATTATGGATTCAAAACTAACACATCTCTTTAAAAGCTCAACATTATGGATTCAAAACCTCTCCCAGAGGTTTTGAATTAATTTATAACTAATTCATCTATTGTTTTATCTAATTCTTCTTTTGAAATTTCAGAATTTTGTTCTTTCCTTTCTGCTATTTTTCTTTTTTCTCTTATTACTGGTTTTCTAACAACCGCCAATGTATCTCCCTTGACTGTTTTTATGATTATAAATCTTATAATTTTTTCGTTCTTTTTAATTTCTTCATATATTTTGTCCACTAACAATGGTACTGTTTCAAATTTTATCCAAGAAAAATAAGCCGTGTTATGTATTTTTTTACCATCGTGAGAGGCCTTGAAAATCGTGTATTCAAGTTTTTTAATTTTTGGTCTTTCTTCAGAAATAAAAGAACTGTTGTTGTTTTCAATAACTTTTTTAATTAGAGAGAATTCTTCGTCTAATTTGTCTTCTGGAATAGCTGGGTCTAACAAAAAACCAAGCTCATACACTCTTCCTTCTTTTTCATCAAGATTTTCGTTCTTTTCTTGACTTGTTTCTAATATTTCATTCATCTCTGTCAGTTTATTTTCGCTTTTTATCATGCGTTAGAGAATAACATAATTTATTGCTGTAAGCAATAAATTATGTAAATTAAAAATTTAAAAATCAAAATGAAAAATGACAGTGTAAAATTTAAAATCAATAACAAAAATCTAACAAAAAATAAAAAGATTTTGGATTATAATTTCAGTTTTGAAGTTTGAACATGTTAAAAGCATTTTGAACCATTTGTTTTCTGGCAGTATTAAAATCAAGTTCTTTTATATCTGATATTCGTTTCACTATTTCTTTTACATGGAACGGTTCATTTCTTTTTCCCCTAAAGGGCACTGGGGCAACAAACGGGGAATCGGTGTCCGGCATAATTTTATCAATCGGAACATATTTTACCGCCTCATCATAATCGTTTGAGAATGTAATCACGCCCGAAAATGAAATTGTAAAATCAATTTCAATAAATTTTTTTGCAACTTCTTTGTTTCCTACAAAAAAATGTATGTTCCCTTTTAGTTTTGAATTTTCTTTTTTGTAAGAATTCAAAATATTCAAAATATCATCATAAGAATCGCGAGAATGAATCATTAAAGGTAAATTATTTTTTATTGCAAATTGAATTTGCTTCTCGAATAAATTTTTTTGTCTTTTCTTTTCGTTTTCTGGTTCACCTTTTATTCTAAAATAATCTAATCCGCATTCCCCTATTCCCACAACCCTCTCTAACTTGGAAGCTGAGCTTCCAAGTAACGTTTGAAAATTTTCTTCCCTAAAATCCTCATCATTATCATTTGGATGCACCCCTATTGTTGCCCAAATATTTTCATTCTTGTTTGCAAGTTCAACACACTCTCTTGATGTTTTTAAATCTGCTCCAACACAAATAGTTCCAATTTTTTCGTCAGTCATTTTTTTTATCACGTCTTCCCTGTCACTATCAAAATCTGGAAAATTTAAATGAGAATGAATATCTATATAATTAAATTCCATTTTAATCTTTTCTTAAGAAAATAGGTTCTGGCATTTTTTTACTTTCAATAATCTTTTGAATTTTTTCCGCTGTTTCTGGCATTACGGGTTCAAGTAATTTTGCGATTTTATATAAATCAAAAACGAGTCCAGAAACAATTTCTTTTGCCTTTTTCTCATCTGTTTTAATAAGTTTAAATGGTTGTGTCTCTGTGATTTTCTTATCCATGTCACCTATTTTAACCCAAATTAAATCGAGAGCTTTATTAAATTCAAATTTTTCAAAATAATTTTTATATTCTTTCAATTCAGAATCAGAATCCATTTCCCAAATATTTTTTAACTTATCAACATTAAAATTTACATTATAGTTAATACTCATTTTAACAATCCTGCTAACCAAATTTCCTAATCCATTTGCGAGCCCAGCGTTATACCCTTCCCTAAAATAATCAGGCGAAAAAATAGTATCACCAAATGGATGAATATAACGAGCTAGATAGTATCTAACTGCATCCGTTCCATATTCTTGAACATAATAAAACGGGTTCGTCGTATCATCTGTGTGTCTAGCGGAGATTACCTTTACTGCACTTTTACTTATTTTTTCTCCTGATTCTGTAAGAATAAACCCGTGAATCATTATTTGTTTTGTCGTGGACAATCCCGCGGATAACAACATCGCCTGCCACATTGCAGATTGTTGGCGCAAATTGTCCTTGCCTGCAAATTGAATCGCATTGGAGTTTTCATATGTACCCCAGAATTTTTCAAATTTTTCTTTATTCTCCGGCCAATCAAGTGTTGATATATAATTTATGAGAGCATCAAACCAAACATACATCACATGATTTTCGTCGTTTGGAATAGGCACGCCCCAGGGCATTTTTTCCTTGAGCCGAGAAATACTAAAATCTATCAAACCATTTTTAACAAATGATTTTATTTCATTGAATCTAAAATCGGGAACAACAAATTCTGGATTTTTTTCATATAAATCAAGTAGAGCATTTTGGTATTTTGAAAATCTAAAAAAATAATTTTCTTCTTCAATTGTTTCCAGTTCTCTATTCGGATGTTCGGGACATTTTCCGTTTACTAATTCTGATTCCGTTTTCTCTAATTCACATCCAACGCAATATTTAATTTTATAATTCTTCTTATAAATATCTCCATTTTTAAAACACCTACCCCAAAATTCCTTAGTTGCAATTAAGTGGTGCTTGTCCGTAGTGCGAATAAAAGCATCATAACTCAAATTAAGAGCATTTTTTAAATCGTCAAATTTTTTGGCATACTTATCAACATAATCTTGAACAGCAATATTTTCTCCCTGCGCTTTTTTGTAAATCTTCAAACCGTGTTCATCTGTCCCTGTATTAAAAAAAACATCAAAACCTTCAAGCCGTTTTAGTCGTGCAATTATATCTGCTTGAACAATTTCAAGAGCAAAGCCGATGTGAGGGTCGGCGTTTACATAAGGTAGTGTTGTTGTTAAATAAAACGGTCGCTTGTCCATAAAAAATGTAAAATTATATTATCTTATTCTGGGCATTTTGTATTCATCTCGTGCAATTTTTTCTTTCTCGCATCAAGGTCGCTCGCATATTCCATAACAACTGCAGCCAAAGGAACAGATAAAAGAATTCCCAGAATGCCGGCTAATTTTGCTCCAATAATAAGAGCGATTATAACCACGAGTGCTGGAACTCCTACAACTTTTTTAACAACGAGTGGATATATGAGGTGATTTTCAAATTGTTGAATAATTATATAAAGACCAATAACCATTAAACTTAATGTTATTCCGCCGTCTAAAAAAGCTATTGCAATAGCGGGAATGCTTGATAAAACTGGACCGATTAAAGGGATAATTTCAAATGATGCCGCCAAAACTGACAACAAAAGAGCGTTTTCTATTCCTAAAATAGTCAATCCCAAAAATACAAGTATCCCAACTATCAAAGCGAGTATTATTTGACCTTGCATCCATCTCCCTATCTTTTTTTGCGACCTATCCCATAAATCAATAATATATTTTTCATGTTTAAACGGAGTTACAACTTTCAAAAAATTGTGTATTCCCTTTTCTTGAACAGCCAAATAAAAAGAAATAACAATGACGAGTATAAAGCTTAATGCTCCACCAAAGACCTTACTCAAAATTGAAACTACACTTCCGGAAAGATTTGATACGAGAGTTTGAAGTTGTAATATTATGTCTGAAAGAGATACTGTTTTTGAAAGATTCCCCAGAGTACTACCAGACCCAAAATAACCACCCGTTATTAAATCTAAATTGAAAGATTTTGTAATTTCTGGCGCTTTTATAATAACATCTATAGTTTCATTTAAAATTAGAGGAATAAGAAAATAAAGAATACTAAAAGTAATAATAAAAATTGCTAAATACATTATTATCACACCAAGCAATCTTGGTATATGCAGTTTTTTGTTAAACCATAAAGTTGCAGGTTCTATGGCGGAAGCTAAAACCACTGCAGCTAAAATAAGAAGAACAAGGTCTCTCAAAAAATATAAGGCAACAAATAAAAGCACTATTATTATTGCCCTAACTATAGTACCAGATTCAATTCTTATAGTTTGATTTTCTTTGTTCATTTGATTTTAATAAGGTTTATATAAATTTTATAATATCATACTGAAACACAAAAATCATCCAGCACTTATTTTTTATGAGATAAGTGCTAATAAATGAAAAATGCCCATAATGGCATTTTTCATCCTTTGTGGTTTTTCATCCATAATTTATTTTTGCGTTTAGTCCTCACTTGGAGGCTTATCCTCCAAGTGAAATAAACGCGTAAACACAGTGGGGCCCTGTGTTTGATATAACCGAGTTACTAAAATGATTACTTGGTGGCTCCGCCTCCAAGTAGGGAGATAAAAATCAACATACATAGGAAACTCCTATGTATTTTTGTGCAACATTTGTGCAACATCGGATGTTGCACAATTAAGCAAGACCTAACAACTTAACTAAGGGTCGCCCTATCTCTGCTATAGCAGAAATAGGGCGACCTTTTTAACTTGTCTCCCGACGAGAGACAAGTTAAAAACAAGGATAAAAATGTTCGTTAAGAGAATTAAAAAAACAAAGGATGAAAAAGCGATTTAGATTGCACACAAAACAGGGTTAAAAATTGTCACTTAACGACAATTTTTTAAAAAACAAAAGGGATAAAAATGCTTGTTAAAAGAATTAAAAAACAAGGGATGAAAAAGCAATTTAAATTACACACAAAACAGGGTTAAAAATTGTCGCTTGGCGACAATTTTAAAAAAAATAAAA
>ERZ1292623.661-Hain-H51-01um-R1-661-length-35834-cov-39_pt1 | contig 35834 bp, 48 predicted proteins | sample MGYA00564398_ERZ1292623 | MGnify/ENA primary metagenome ERZ1292623 (study PRJEB36523, sample SAMEA6512633) | groundwater metagenome | collected 2019-01-07 | study: AquaDiva: Metagenomics assemblies of 32 groundwater samples
CAAAAGCAATTTTAGAGCGAACAGGAATACCTTACCTTGACGGCAAGCAACCCTGTGTCAACATAGAATCTTACAGAAAGGCCAGCTTACAAAGGCATTTAATAAAAAAAAAGTAATAAACATTGTGCACTTTTAGCACTTTTTGCCACAATTTATCTCTCTTTGTTATCCCCTATCTCTTTTTATCACCTCTTAATAGGCTCCCTCACTTGACAAACAAAATTATTAGGCTTATTCATAAGCTATGAAGAAAAAACCTGACCTCAAAGAACGGGTGCAGGATGAAATTCAAAAACTGATTGATGAAATTACTAACCAGCAATATCGCAGGGCGGCGATAATTGATAAGGCGCTCAAGGAATACGAGAGGAATGTATCTCTCAAAGTGCGATGTGTGAAAGATTATGTAGACCTGATAAAGACCCAGCGATTACTAATAGGACTTGAAAATGAGAATGTTAAGACCGGCGGCAAGTTTGAGATTGAGTTTGTAACGACTGGCGGTAAAAATGAAAAGAGAAATTAACGAAAGTTTTACAGATTACAAGGCTCGCAGGAAAAATAAGGGGGGAGCCCTTAAAAAATATCTTAATGGCCGTGTGATTTGGAATTGTGGAACTTATGTTAAGAAGGACGAGGCGGCAAGGGCAATATTTTCTCGAGTGTTTTTAAATAGGGGGGAGTAGTTTGAAAATACCCTTATCCATAACTCAAGAGCAGTTTGTATTTTCCAAAGCGCCGATTGCTTTTCTCATCGGCCCTCAAGGTGAAGGGAAAACATACGCGGGCTTTATGGGATTGCTTAATCATGTAAAGACCCAGAAAACTGTTAAAGCAGCAATCATCAGAGATACCTTCCAAAACATCAAAGTTATGACAATCCCGTCCATAAGGGATGCCATATCTTTTATTGCAGACCTTAACGAGAGGCCTAAGTTTAATCTGGCATTCCAATTTTCCGATGGTGGTAAAAAACTTATCGGCCCGGGGATAGATGTTGACCTCTTTGGCATTGATGACCTGGGCAGCTTAACCAAGTTGCAAGGCGGAGAGTATAGTTTCGTTTGGCTGGAGGAGCCTGCGCCCATGTATGAGCGTGCCAACGCTGGCTTGCCGGAGGCAGTCTTTACAGCTGCTCTTTCAAGGGTTGCCCGCCAAAGGGGAGCTACTCCACGCTTACAAATCACTATGAACCCTGCCGATGAGGAACACTGGACGTATAAGTATGCAATCGCCAACCCCATCCAACGGCCTGTAGACCTGCCCGATATATACACCGATGTATTTAATATTCCGTATGGTGAGAACCACAACCTCAACGATATCCAGAGACAAACGGCAAAAGCTGCCTTTAAAAACGATAAATCACTTTGGATGAGATACATAGAGGGTAAGTTTGCTTTTGTCGTTACAGGTGAGAAAATCACGCCGGAATATGATGAGAGTATACATCGCTCACCTGTTACCCTTACGCCTGTCAAAGGCAGGATATGCTATCGCATGTGGGACGGCGGGCACAATCCAACTTGCGTCATTACCCAGATTACGCCTTCTGGGAGGCTTGCCGTGCTTGATAGTTTAGTGGGTGAGGGTATTGGCATGACTCAGCTTATTAGAAGCGATGTTAAGCCGTTAATAGCTTCAAGGTATGCGGAGATTACACAGTGGTTTGATACGGGAGACCCATCGTTACAGACTGCCGATGATTCTGATATTACGGTTTCACCTGCCAAAGTAATAGAATCTAACCTTAACACTACATACCATCCAGGGGTTAGCGACTGGTATACACGGGTTGAAGCGATTAAGTATGTGTTACAAAATATGCCGATGTTGCTTTTATCGCATCACGAGGAGAAACTGCATAAAGCTTTTAGAGGAGGCTGGCAATACCCCAAGAATAATCAAGGACAGGTAAGTAAGGACGGCGCTGTGAAGAACATCCACAGCCACCCTTCAGATGCCCTCTCTCAGGGATTGCCAATGATTATAGGAGAGCTTACAACCAAAAAGGCAGTGCGTAAACCGTATGTGAGGCAGTCGTGGATGAGCGCATGAGCGACACAAAACCTTTTTTTATTTTAAGGAGATAAATGAATAACTCCCCATATCCGGATAGTCCTGAAGACGCAAAGACAGAACAGCAGCTTACCTCTATGGTGTCCAATTTCTATCAGGATGCCGACCAGTATCATAATCCCTTTTTTACAAATATGGTTGAGGATTATGGATTTTGGGACGGCACAAGACAGTGGATAGAGACCCGAAATGGCAAGGAAGTTGATGTTAAAAAAGAGCTTGAAGCTAAAGGGCACCCCGCCTTAACCAAAAATTATTGTTTCTCGCTTATCAATCTTATACAAGGTATTCAGGACGACTCTCGGTTAACAATTAAAACCACTGCAAGGAGTAAGGAAGACTCCACTGTTACCGAAGCCGCAACGCATGCATTGAGGTATGTTTGGGATATTAACAGGGCGGACAGGCTTATGAGCCGACAATTCCATGATGGGAATATATGCGGCAGGGGATGGTTGGCGATAGAACAGCAAGATGACGAGAGGGACATATTTGGCACTAAAACCACTATTGGTATTGTAGACCCTGCCGAGATCATGTATGACCGCAGGTCTACCAAGTATGACCTCTCGGACTCCGATTACCTCCTAAGGATTAAGATTATATCCCGCAGCGAAGCAAGGATTATGTGGCCTGACAGGGACTATGAGCTTAATCAATATTATTCAATGCTTGATTCTCGATTAGCCTCTGCCCGTCTTGCAGATAGCCGTCTTACGCACCTGCAAAAAGATGTGATGATATTAGAGTGTTGGTATAGGGTGAGAGAGCAGTTGACATTTCTCTTAGACTCCTCTACAGGGCAGATTCACAATGCCTCTGGTTTTAAGTTGGACCAAATACGGGCGCTTAAACAGATTAACCCTAATGTTCAAGTTGTCCGGCGAACTGTTAAGAGTATGAGGTTTATCCGAACTTGTGGGGCTATCAATTCGGTATTACTGGATGCGGGACCCTCTCCTTACGACGATAATTATTTCCCATATATCCCTTACTTTGCATATCGCGGGCGTGATTTGGATTTTGGTGTTATCAAAAATATCAAAGACCCGCAGAGAGAAATCAATAAGCGGGACTCTCAGGCAGTGCGAGCTTTGAATACCGGTGTTAAGACGAGAGTCATAACCAGTGATGCGACATTGGCAGACCAATTAGAGGATGGCAGGGATATAGCGGTGGTTCAGAAGGGCGCCGACTTCCATATTATCCCGCCCCCGCAATTATCTACCGCCCATACCTCTCTTGCTCAAGCCAATAAAGAAGACCTCAAACGCATATCCGGCTTACCCGATGACCTGCGCGGGTTTAAGGAGGCGGCTGGCGACTCAGGGGTTGTGCTGGACATTCGCAGACAACAAGGACTTCAAAACATAACAACCTTGTTCGACAATCTCCAATGGACGGCTGAACTGTGCGGTAAGGTTATTCTGTCAAGAATCAGGCAGTTTGCGACTCCACAACAGTTAGCTCGTATTCTTGGCCCTGAAAAAGGAACACCTGAAATCATATCAGCCCTAAAGCAAAAAGATGTTGAAGATTACGATATGGCAATAGAGCAGTCTCCATCTTCACCGACATTAAGGGCTGAGAATATTGCTAAGATTGAAAGATTGTTGGCAATTATGCCCGGCATAATCCCACCTGATATTGTTGTTGAGGCGATAGACCCGCCTGGGAAGGAGCAGATTTTATCCAGAATGAAAAATGCGGCTGAGGCTGCCGCTGCAACACCTATGCCCGGGGCAGGTAATGCCCCGTTACCGCCGCCCTTAGGGCGTTAAAGAACGGGTATTGGCATCCGTCAAGCCAAGGAGAACAAAAAATGGAAAAGACTCAAGAAGAGTTGACAAAAGAGATGGACGAGCTTGATAGGCCGTCAAGCGGGACTGTGAGTGAAGATATTACTCCGCCTGCAGAAGACACAGAACTACCGAAAGAAGCCGGTGCCGGTAGCGCCGTTACTGTTGATGTCAAGACAGAGGATAAGGGCGAAGTCAAGACTGCTGACAAACCTGCTGATATTCAAGCAGGCATACAGGCAGAGTTTGACAAGCTCAAGGGTGATTTTGAGAAGGTTAAGGAACACAGAGACAACCTTGAAAAAGCTCGAAGGGAAGATAGGGAGAGATTAAAAACCCTTACTACCGAGGTTAGTTTATTGAGGGTTAAAAATGCGCCTGCCGCTGACAAGTCCAGGGCGGAAGGCGAAGGTATTGACCCCGACATAGAAAGAACCGTTAAAGGGATTGTAGGGGAAGATATAGGCCAACTTGAGGTATCAGTTCGAGAGAACAGATACCAAATAAGTGAGCAACGGGCAAGCAACAGATATGGAGCAGATAAAGTTGAAAGCGCAATTAAGGAATTTCAGGGAATGATGGACTCGGGTAATGACAACTACGACCCTGAAATTATTGCCGCTTTCAATAAATCACTTGACCCTGTTGGCTTCATCTATAAAACCATCCGTGCTTTGAATGTTGACAAGGTTATTTTAGACCAGCAAACAGAGTTTGATAAGAAACTTGAGGCAACAAGAAAGTCCGTTGCAGAAGAAACACGGAAGGCAATTATAGATGAGCTTACCAAGAAAGGGATGGGCATCATACCCTCTCTGTCTTTTGTAAACGGTGGAAGCCCTACAATACAAAACCAAACGGCTCTACGGAAGGAACTGGACGAATTATAACCAATAGGAGGTTAAAATTATGCCAGTATTAGGATTAAGAGGTTCAGGAAGTTTTACAGTAACAGGCCAGAGACCGGAGAATTACAGGGAGAAGGTGTTACACCTATTCCCGAATGGTAAGGCTCCTCTGACTGCCCTGCTTTCTATGCTGAAGGCGGAAAAAACAGATGATGCCATTTTCCACCACTATGAAAAGGGTATCTCTGGACAGCGGTTAAGGATTAACAACGGAGCGGGTTACACATCAGGCAATACAACCTTCACTGTTGATGCAACCGATGCTGCCAATGGTATCACAGGGGCGTATGCCGGAAGGATAGGCACGCAGGTCTTGATTGAGCGGACAGGTGAAATAGTCAATCTGACTTCCGATCCGACATCAGATACCAGTATCGTTGTTGCCCGCGCATTTGGCACCACAGCTGCAGCTGCTTTACTTGATAACGACTGGCTGACCATTATCGGTAATGTGAATGAAGAGGGCGGGGCATTGCCAAGCGCAATTACCTTTGACCCTACGGAATTTAATAATTATTGCCAGATATTCAGGTCGCCAATCAGTATGACCAGAACGGCAATGAAAACACGACTTCGCACAGGAGACCAGAAGAAAGAAGCCAAGAGAGAAGCTCTTGAGATGTTGTCTATCCAGAAGGAAAGGGCGTTTATCTTCGGTGAGTTTAAACTTGGCACTGGCGCAAAAGGTCAGCCAATGAGGGCTACCAGGGGCATTGTCAGCCATATAACCGTCAACGAGTCTGCTAATGTCATCAGCTCTATCGGCGATATGAGCGAGGCTACATGGGATAGTTATTGCGAGCAGGTATTCCGTTATGGCTCCAACGAAAAGATAGCCCTGTGTGGTTCTACTGCCCTTCTTGCCCTTGCAAGTATGGCAAAGAATGGCGGTATACAGATGCAGGCTGTCGCTAAAGACGATGCCTACGGTATGGACTTGGTTAAATACCTTACTCCATTTGGGGTATTATTCCTCAAGAGCCATCCGCTCTTTAGCGAGCATCCTGTGCATAGGCAGAATATCCTTATCGTTGACCCTGCCAATGTCAAGGAAAGGTATGTGGATGATCTCCAGTTCTTAACAGACAGGGGGACGCCTGGGGATGACGGCAAATCCGATGAGTTCCTTAACGAGTGTGGTATTGAAACTAACCACGCCAAGACGCATATGTATCTGAAAGGTATTACCGGCTTTGCGCCATAATAGGCCTGCCTGTCGGCAGACATGGCCGTGATAGTGGTTTGATAGTATATTAACAGGGGTGAGGTTAAAGCCTCACCCCTAACTTACAAAAGAGGGAGGTTTGGACAATGAAAAGACTTTTTATGTTACTTATAGCTTTGGCGGTTATGCTGTTTGCCGTGGAAAGTATGGCAGCGCCTACGATTACAGTTTCGAGAAAACAGAAGGTAGCACAGGAGAGTATCAGAGAGGGAACAATAGACTTTGATACCTCATATCCCACTGGTGGGGAATCTATAACTTTGGCTGATTTTAAATTGACCGGGATATATTATGTTGTATTCCAGCCCACAGCCGGTTATTTCTTTGAATGGGATTATACAAATAAGAAGGTGAAGGTGTTTTATATCGTGGCTTCCGCTCTATCTCCGGCAGCCGCCGCAGCTACAGAGGTATCCAATGCGACAGATTTAAGCGCTTTGACTGGTGTGAGATATAGGGTTTTTGGATATTAAAGATATTTTCAAGGGAGGGGGAATATGGCTGTAGAAAAGTTTAACAAGATTGTTCAAAAACAATCCTACATTGATATAAGAGTTTTAGCGGCAGATACGGCAGAAGTGCATACCATTCCTGCGGGCGCAACAAAAGTTATTGTATCTGCCACTACAAACACATGGTTGAATATCGGAGCAGCCGGAGCCATCCCTGCCGCAGATGTAACAGACGGCACAGGCAGCATCTTAATCCAGGGCGCCATACCACCACGGATATTCAACTTAGGAGCGGCTACAACAATAGGGTTAAGGTCTGCGGCAATAAGTATAGTTTGCCTTGAGTTTTATTCGTAAAGAAGGCATGAGTGAATGACACCAGAAGAGATAAAATTATTTCAGCAGGAAATAAGAGCGGATATTAAAGAGGCCGTTCATGATGAGCTTGGGGAATATAAAATACCCAAAGAGCAGCATTACATAGACCATGTATGGCTGAAGGATTGGCGGGACTGGCAAGATAAAACAAAAAGCACGATATGGAAATCTGTCATTGGAATAGGAATTGGAGTTATTTGCATATTGCTTCTTTACGGTTTTGTCTTTTTTGGGAGGATTAATTTTGGAGGCAAGTAATCTTTATAATTTCACTTACTGGCTTATCCATGCAACGCCTGACTGTAAATATAAACACAAACATAAAATATGTGAAACAGTAAAGCGGTTAGGGAAGGATGCAGTGCTTGACGAACTAATGAGGCAAGGTAAGGACACGATGCAATTCAATGAGGCGGTAATTATGGCAAGAACGATTAAGGATATAGAATGTTAAAAACTAAAGTCAAAGTAAGACGGGTAGAGTGTTGTAGTCTTCTTTGTGGTTGGTCTGGCAAAATGTTCCAGTGTGTAAAACAACCGCATAGCAATCAACCATTATGTCCTGAGTGCCACGAGGTTGTAGAGGAAATAGACAATGAATAAATACAGAAACATAAAGGGTTTATAATGGATAAAATATACAAACATAATAATATAACCCTTATCAAGGGCGATTGTATGGAAGTAATGACAGGTATAAGGGATAAGCGATACGAATTGGCAATAGTTGACCCGCCGTATGGGATAGGCGCAAGCGAAGGCTACGCCCGTAGCCTTCGGAATAATCCTAATATTACTCCGAAGGTTTGGGATTGTAGCGGCATCCCCCCAATGGAATATTTTGATAATTTATTTAAAGTAAGTAAGGAGCAAATTATATGGGGGGGTAATTATTTCCCATTACCAACAACAAGATGTTTCCTGATTTGGGACAAACAAAACGCAGGAAGGGATTTCGCAGATTGCGAAATGGCATGGACTTCCTTTGATGCCGTTGCCAGAATATTTCAATATCGTGTCTCTAAAGATTATAAACAACGGATACACCCTACCCAAAAGCCTATCGCCCTCTACAAATGGCTTTTAAAGAATTATGCGAAGGAGGGTGATAAAATATTAGACACACATCTCGGAAGCGGTAGTTCTGCTATTGCTTGTTATGATATGGGATTTGAATTTATAGGTATAGAGTTAGATGAGGATTACTTTAAGAGTGCGGTTAAGAGATTTGACAACCATATCAAGCAACAGGTGTTGTTTACACCTAAAGAAATATATAGACAACCCGAGTGCGTAAAACAAAAACATGGAGACCAGCCACTATGTCTGGAATGCCATGAGATTGTAGAGGAAAATGCAAGTTAAAGAAAGTCAAATACAAAAAACAATTTTGGATTTTCTCAAACGAAACAAAATCCTCTGCTTTAAGCATCGGAATGTAGGTATATATAAGAAGGCAACGAATAGCTATATACCACTTGCTTATGGCGAGAAGGGTATATCCGATATTATAGGCTGCCTGCCTGACGGCAGATTTCTTGCAATAGAGGTAAAAAGACAAGGGAATAAGCCGAGTATAGAACAGGCAGATTTCTTGAAAAGAGTTAATATGATGGGTGGAATAGGGTTTGTTGCTTATTCGTTAGATGATGTTATGAGCATGGGTAGGGATATGGGTTTGTGAGGTATAAATGGAATTAAATAGTGCGTCAACTTATAGAAAAGATTTATATTATATAAACAAAAAATTAGGAAATGGTAACAGAAGGGAATGTCGTGTTTCATGTCTAAATTTCTACTTAACTTGGTTTAACTGGTTCCTCCACAAAAATTATAGAAAATTTAAAAACTTTAATGTTTTATATGAAGAATAAGGAGATATAGATGGCAGACGGTGTTTATTTTAAATTTGATATAAAACAAGATGTGCAAATTATAGCTCTTAAACTGCCAGCTAAAGTTATGGCAAGATGCGACAGGGGCAATGATATTAGAGATTACAGGATTGTCTATTGGTCTGATGGTAAAAGATATGATGAATGGGTTTTTGAGCATGAAATTAAGGAGGATTGAAAATGGATAATAGTCAATACCAAGAAATAATAGTAGAGCCAGCACAAAGATTAGCGGAAGAATTGAATATACAAGATGGGTTGTGTCCCATTTGTGGTAAGGGTGTTTGGCGTGGGCATAAATTATCACAAAAATCTGTAGAGATGTGCAGGAAATATCATGATGGCGAAGCTTAAATACATCGTTGTCTATTCCAATAAAGACAGAGATATATTCTACAACTCGGAGAGAAAGATAGATATATGACGCTTAGAGAAAAGCAAACAAAATTTCTAATCATGGATGCAAAGTTAGTTCTCTTTGCGGCAGAGCAAGGGTCCCCCATCTTTTGCACTGAATGGTTCAGAACATTAGAACAACAGAGGATAAATCTTGCAAGAGGTGCATCAAAGACATTATATAGCAAACACCTTGACGGACTGGCAAAAGATTATGTCATGCTCAGTGATATTAAAGATGACGGCATTGTCAATTATACTCCAGAGAAGTATAAAGATTTAGGCATATACTGGGAAAGCTTGGGTGGCTGTTGGGGAGGTAGGTTTGGAGATAATCCTTCTACGGAGAAAATAGAAGGATGGGACTCTGGTCATTTTGAATATAAAGAGGAAGGAGGTGATAAACAATGACACCAATAATCACAGCGTTGATCCCGATACTTATTCCAATGTTGGTATCACAGATTAAAAAATGGAATATCCCCACATGGATACTGCCTATTGTCAGTTTAGTGTTAGGAGCTTCCACAGAGGTTACTAATCAGCTTGTATCTGGCGGGATAGGGTCTGTTACTGTTGACTCTCCAATAGCAGGCGGCATGTTGGGTTTGGCTGGGGTAGGGGTAAGGGAGATGATTGACCAAATAAAAAAAGCTGTCAAATAAAGGAGGTAGTATAGTGAGCAGAAGTTCTTTTACCCCTGATGGGTTGTTTGGAATGACAGCCGTAGTTATATGTTGCCTGTTTGCCTTATCTGTCTTTTGGATGACAGACACGGAAGAGGTTGTTGCGATACCCACGCCTGTTGCCCCTGTAATGGCAGAGGTGAAACCAGACCCACTTGAATCTATAGCGGCAAGTCTTGCTGTTATTTCAACATGGGGGAAGGAGCAGGATATAAAACCTTACGACTCAAGGGTAAATACTCCCGTCAGAGACCATTTGTCCGATAAGTATTCAAGTGCATGGGATGCAGAGAATGTGTTGGGCGATGGGTTTGTAGTGGCCCCACAGATACATATAACAAGAGAGGAGAATCCTAAAAAGAGTGGCACGGTTGTCGGGGTAAAGGCTGTCCTGTATCACACAGAGGGGAATCTTAACGCTTATCTGTTAGAGAGACCCCTTGAGATTGAAGATGTTCCACTATGGGCGCAAGAGTATATTCACCAGATAGAGGCTCTCGTAAAAGAGGACGGCGGGAATATTGATACAATAATAAAACAAAAGGGGAGGTTATCATGAGATTTCACTGCAATATAAGTAATGGGATGGTTAGAGGTATGAGGTTTGCCAATGGTTACTACGAGACCAATAGCCGTAAAGAGATTGAGTTTTTACAAGGCTTCGGCGGGCAGGATGGGTGTATTGTTACCCCAATAACTGACCAGCCTGAAACTGGTGAAGACGTAGCCGAACCTAATGAAGATACAGAAGAACCTGCAAAACCTAATAAAAGACATAAGAGGTAGCCTATGGATGCGTTAGCATTATGTAACAAGGTTATTGTTGAGAAGTTGAGGTTCTCTACTATCTCCACTATTGTCGGAGCGACAGGACTGGCCAAGCAGGTTTTGTGGGCTATTAACGAAATCCAGAGAGAGCTTGCAGGGGCTTACGACTGGAATGACTTAAAAAAGAAAACATCTATCACCCTGGCTACAGGGACAGACCTTTACTCGCTTGCGTCAGACCTTGCCCGTATCATCCCTGAGCCATACTATCAGCTTGACGATGGCACGGTTGACGATGTGGCCAAATTTGTTATTGTCAATGACGAATATTTTCTCAACCATAGCGCTGTTGATGTAACGGCAGGGAAACCTTATATCGGGCGTGAGTTTGGCAGGGATAGCAGCAATATTAAACAGTTACAGGTTTACAGTATCCCCACTGCCGCACATAATGGGACACTCCTTTATTACGACTACATCAAAAAGTTGACCGATTTAAGCGCAAATGCGGATGTGTCCCCATTTGAGGATAACTGGCTTATAGAAGGCGCATATATGAAAATCAAAGAATCGCAGGGCCGGCTCAAACCTGAAAATATCTCCGATTACATAAACGATATTGTCCTGGGCATACAGAAGAATGTCCGAAGGAAGAGAGTTTTGAAATACGAGGATACATGACACAAACAGCAAGACCAATTAGAATTTCAGATTTTACCGGCGGTGAGGCATCCATCTTCCCGATTACAAGAATGCCTCCAAAATATTCAGAACTGTTTCAGAATTGCCATGTGTCCGAGAGGGGGACTGTTGCTAAGATACCAGGATATATTAAGGTCAACACCACAGCGGTCGCACAATCCTTAACATCAGGTTTTGAGTTTAGAAAGACAGACGGGACTATCATAATCCTTGTTGCCGGCGGCGGCAAAATTTACAAAAAGCTAATAACAGGGGAGTTATCTGAAGTTCATACAGGCCTTGATGTAAATGCAAAGGTTTATTTTATTGCAATGAATAACCTTTGTATTATTTGCAATGGCGTAAATGCTCCGCTTAAATATGACGGCACGACAGTATCGGCTTTAGGCGGAACACCGCCGTCAACATCTTATAAGCCTCACGTCCATAAGGGTAGAGTGTGGATGCTGGAGCGGACAAACAAGATGCTTGCAAGTCATTCAGCCCTTAACAATCCTGAAGACTATACAACTGTAAACGATGCCGGATACATAGACTTCAAGTATGTCCTCAAGACAGGCGATGAACTTGTAGACATATTCACATATATTGACCTGTTAGTATTTGTATTTAGAAACCACATTGTAATCTATTCAGGGACAACGCCAAGCGGGGCAAGTTCAAACTTTGTTCTGACGCAGCTCATAGAGGGCAGCGGAGCGGCCGGAACGGACACCACACAGGGGTTAGGCACGGATGCCGTGTTTGCCTACATTGGCGGGGTTAAGTCGTTACAGCAAGTCGTGTCAACAGGCAATATGACACAAGGGAATGTCTCAAAGTTAGTTGACCCTACACTTACCAAGACAATTAAAACAGCTCTAACTTTTGCCTCTGCTCATTATGCTAAATATGGCTGGTATCTCTTGATGCTTGGCTCAACTGTTTACATCTATTCTTATAAATGGAAGGCATGGGGCCGGATAACAGGCGCAGATATACTGGGGATGTTTACAACGGCAGACGATACCCTGTATTTTGTCGGCACAGGGTTTTTATATCAGTATGATTCAGGATGGGACTTTGCAGGGACAGAGCCTATTATGCACTGGAAGACGGCTTGGCTGCCTTTATCTGTCAAGGGCAATGTGGAATATCCGTCTATCCTTAAAATGATAAGCAATCCGGCGGACCAAACCGATGTGATTATATCTGCTGCATACAATCTGAACAATGTAATGCCGGACAACTTGCAAACTGTAACTATCAATGCCGAGAATGTAACATATATTGACAGTGTATCAGCATGGGACTCTGTTGACCCTTTAGATGAGATACAATATACCGAAACACGGCTGCCGCTATTCGGGTCTGGGATATGTATGCAATTAGGCTTTAAAAATACATCATCCAAACAGGTGGAGATTGCAGATATTAGCATAGAAACAGAAATGGGAATGGGTATTTAAAACCAGACAAGGAGAGTGTTTATGAAAAAAATGTTTACAACTTTTATTACGGTATTGATGGCCATGGGGATATTTATATCTCCGCCTGCATTTTCGGCACAACACGACCTTGACATTTCCCAAAGCGATGCAAATACAGGCATTACTTATAGGGCGGCCGTTAATTCCGCATTACAAGCCATTGCAACAAATCAGAGTGGGACCGGCAACCCTGGGATCACGTATCCTTATCAAATCAAGGTGGATACATCCACAACGCCGAACATTATCTATATGCGGAAGTCCGATAATGCCGCATGGGCAAAAAGCGGACTGATAGCAATTGATGGGAAGTGGGTATTGGACGGCTATTTATCAACCACTGCGGGCGGCACTGACACCTATACCGCGACATTAGACCCTGCAATTACTTCTTATGTTTCAGGAACTTATTATTACCTCACTTTTACAAATGCAAATACCTCTGCGACACCTTCGTTGAACCTTAATGCTCTCGGCGCAAAGACAATCAAGAAGCATGGCGGAGCTGCTCTTAATCTGAATGATATAGCGGCAGGTCATGCGGCCCTTGTTAAATACGATGGCACGGACATGATTTTACTTAATCCTGCCATACCGAATAAATTCCTATCAACTACTGCCACAGGCACAGATACTTACGCTGCAACCCTTTCTCCTGCGATTACGATTTACGAATCAGGGATGCACTATTTTATTACTTTTACAAATGCAAATACCTCTGCGACACCTTCTTTAAATTTAAACGCACTTGGCGCAAAAACAATAACGAAGGAAGGATTAACTGCGCTTGTTGCCGGAGATATACCGGCGAATCATGCAGCGATTTTGAAGTATGATGGCACGAGAATGATTTTGCTTAACCCCGCTAAGCCGACTAATGCAGGTATTACGCCAACTCAACAGGTCTTTACGGCTAACGGCACATGGACAAGACCCGCGAACTGTAAGAAGATTAAAGTTACTGTTGTTGGCGGAGGTGGTGGCGGAGCGGCAGGCGATAGCGCAGCGAATGGCGCAGGCGGAGGTGGTGGCGGGGCTGGTGGCGCTGCTGTTAAATACATAGATGTTACATCTGTTGCATCCGTTGTTATTGGTGTTGGAACAGGCGGAGCGGGTGGAGCAACTACTACTGCATCAGGCAGCGCTGGAGTAGCAACAACATGGGGCGCAGTATTCTCTGCGAGTGGTGGCGCTGGTGGGGTCAACGCACATCCAGGTGGCGTAGGTGGAATAGGCACAAGTGGCGACTATAATATTGCAGGCTCTGCTGGGCATAGCTCCTCCCCGGTAGCCAATGGTATAGGCTCTAATGGCGGCGACTCCTTTATGGGAGGTGGCGCCAAAGGTTGGGCAGGTGTAGGAGAAACAGGCGGCGCTTATGGTGGAGGCGGCTCTGGCGGCGGAGGTGGTTCGGTTTATGGCGCAGGCGGCGCAGGAGCGGCTGGTATAGCCATTGTAGAGGAATATTATTAAATCGTAGATGTCAAATTACAATGCCAATAATGGCAAGGAGGTTTATATGTATACCAATTTAGAAGATTGTTTGTCTGTAGCAAAGACCGATGATGGGAAGTTTATTGTCAATCTAATATCCAAGAAAAAGAAGGAGAAGAAGGATAAAGGTGGAGATGACAAAGATGTTCCATGTGGAACAATGGAAGGAACGGAAACTAAAACAGAGGTTGCCCTAACCATAGACGACCTCATTTATAAAATCAAGGAGCATTTAAAGGGCTCCAGTGAAGATAAGAAAAAGAGGGATGATAATTACGACGAGGAGCTTTAGGGAATGTGGCTTGATACCTTAAATGAGAAACACTATAGGGCTGCATACGATATGGCGATGGCGAATGAACCTTACTCAAGCGACCTGTCCTTTGAGCAATTTACTGGGATGATGAAGAAAAGAGAGGGGTATGTTGTGGTTGCGCCAGACGGCAATTTGGTGGGATGTGTGAGTTTCAGCGATTATATCCCAGAGGTCAACGCAATTATCCATTGTGTTGTTGATAAGAAATATCAGAAAAGATGGGTTACAAAGAAGATGCTTAAGACAGTATGGGGTTATGTATTTGACACACTCCATTTGCCGAGGATATCAGGATTTTGCGTTAAAGGACTTTCCGAGAATGCGGGCAAGTTTCTTGTAAGGCTTGGGTTTAAAGAGGAAGGGATTATCAGAAAGGGTTTTAAATCAGGCAATGAACTATACGACCTTATGCTTTTTGGGATGCTGAAAGAGGAGTGTAAATGGGTATGAAGATACTCTTTTGTTTTTATCCGCTTTTTGTAAGATACAATCATGGAATTGCGTTGCTTTCTGCTCTATGCAAGGAAAGAGGGATAGAGACTGATTTGTATATACTTGACAGTGAAGAAAGATTTGCCGAGTATCTTAAAAAGGATAATTCTGCGTATGTTTCATTTTCTTGTGTTACAGTCCATGACTATAAAAAGTGTTTGCCCTTTATCCACGAGGCCAAAAGACTTGGCAAGACTGTATTGTTAGGCGGTGTATATGTAAGGGGCAATAGGATAATAGATGCGACTGCTGATTATATTTGCAGAGGAGAGGGAGAGACTTTGCCTGATTTTATCCTGAATGGCGATGATAGGCTTTTTAAGGAAAAGATGATTTGTAAGGACATAAACAGTCTGCCTTTGCCTGATTACGAACTTTTCAAAAATATACCATACGACAGGAAAATTCCCATGATAACAACAGAAAAAGTGTTGCCATATCACACAAGCAGGGGATGCCTTTATTCATGCACATTTTGTGAAGTCCATGGCCAGCCGAAACAGGTGCGGATAAGACGCAAGGTGCATGAAGATTTGGAGCATATTGTATTTACATATAAACCGGATTATATTTTTTTTAGCGATGAACTGATGCCTTATTATGATAAGGCTTGGCGTGAGTCATGGGGAAGTTTTAAATTCCCATTTATCGCATATATTAGGGCAGACATATCAGCAGATATTTTACATTGGTTGTATGACAGGGGTATGGTGGGTTGTTTATTCGGCGTGGAATCAGGGGACGAGAAACACAGGAATAACGGCCTAAACAAAAACTTGTTAGACACAGATATATTTAGAACAGTAAATATCCTAAAAGAGCTTGGTATATATTATCAGGCGTCTTTTATAATTGATACTCCAAAAGAGACTTTTATAATGAAGGCAAGGACATATAAGATGGCAAGAGAGATTGGAGGTTTTACATATATCACTCCATACGAAAACTTGTTTAAGGAGGCAACATGGCAATAACAGTAATAGCAATAGCGGCAGTCGTAGGCGCAGGCGCAGCAATTTATAGCGCATCTAATCAACCCGATGCGCCGCAAATACCTCCCCCGCCGCCGCCGGCAGGGTCGGAGCAATACGATGACGAGGGGAACCTTCTAACGCGACAAGTTTGGCGCCCTGATAAAAACGCTTATATTACTGAGTATGACCCTGAACCTGAATGGAGCGATGTAGTCGCTAAGCCGAATAGACCTTTTTTCGATGTGGACGGAACAGTTAGCCGAGGGGGGACGGATGCGGAATATCAAGTAGTTATTGACCAATGGAAGAAGGACGCGCCCGAATCAGAGGCGCATAAACAATGGCAGGCACGGAAAAACGAACGGATAAAAGACAGGCAAACATGGAAAGAGATAGAGGAACAAGCCACTTCCAATATAAACCAAACTCCGGCAGAGACATTAACGGCGGCTGATGTATATGCAAAGAATATATCCGATGCGGCACATAGAGAGGTTGACCCTCTATTTGAAAGGGCACAAAGGGACCGGCGAGAAGGGGAAGAGGCGAGAGGCATGACTGGCTCTAAAGCTGCCGTTGATTCAGAAAGCGAATATATCAAGAGGAAGCTTGAGAGTGATGTTGCTATTAATCAAACTGCCGAACTGGGCAAGACTGCATATATTGATAGAGACAGGGCATGGTGGATGAACCTCTTAAATGCAGCCGAAGCAAAAAAGTCAAATAAGTCGCTCAACCTTGCAAGACAGGGCAAGGCCGCAAGCGATGCTGCATTTCAAGGGACATCTTCTATGATGGGGGCTTATGCAGCAAACACAGGTAATAAGATGAACAGGTATATGATAGAGTCGGAGCAGAACGCAGCTAAAACAAATGCGTATGCAGGAATGGCGGGATCGCTTGGTATGATGTATGCGTATGGGAACAAAGGGAAAACCGATGGGGGAGGGGGAGTCGGGGCAGGGGATATGTCAACGGGGAGAGACTATAATAGGTATACTTTTGACAACAGAACTAATTTGAGATATTAAGACAAGGGGGAAACTATGCCAACAGATATGGCAACTCTTTACGGACAAGCGTATAAAAACAATCCACACAGGGATAGGGCGGCTGTTCTATCAGGGGCAATCAATAACCAGCCTCAAGACAGGTTTGGCTATTCTTCTATTGCCAAAATCCCGATGATGTATGCGCTGGGCGGTGAGCTGGGCAAGTCTGCCGATTTTGAGAATAGCAGGTCAGATGCCTTGATAGGGATAGCCGAACAACAGGGTGAGAGGGAAGCCAAAACAGAAAAGTCCAAAATGTGGTTTGAGACATTAAAAGTTACATTTGACAAATCGCCAAAAATAGCAGTTCAAATGTGGAACGACCCCGAACGTGGGGCCGAAGCTTATTTGGGAACCAAGTTGAAAATTACAGATATAGACTTAGGCAACAGGATGACCTCTGTAAAAAGTGAGAATGGCCGATGGATGGGATTGGATAGCGCTGACGGGAAGGTGAAGGCTTGGAATGGTAAAGAGTGGACTGAATTGAGCCAAGAAGAAATAACCGCCATTGGTAATGAGACTCGGAAGGCGCCAGAGGTTAAGGATTTTCAGGAAGGCAGTAGTGTAGTATCTAAACAATACGACGCCACAACTAAGAAATGGGTGCCGGTGGAGGGAGCTAAGGGGCCGAAGTTTGCGCCTCAAGTTACTCAAATAGGCGGTAAAAATGATACAGTGCAAAGCGCCTTTGTTTCGCAAGGGGAAAAACCAGAGATGCTTGGCGACCCAACAAGTAAGTTTGCGCCAAAAGATACATCACTGCAAGCGAATAAGACGGAAGACGATTTCCGTAATCGGACCACACATTTAGACTCGTTATATGTGGCACTAAGCACAGGTGTAGATCCATACACTAAAGAACCAATCAAGGATATTGATATTATTAAAAATAGAATCTTTGAGGCGGAAAATTATCTCAAAAATAACTATCCAGAGAAACTACAACAAACAAAATTTGGGCCGTCAGATATAAGTAAGGCAGCAATATCGCCAGACAGGACTATATCGCCAAAGGCTGAATATAGTAAGCCACAAACAAAGACGGGTGTGCCGCCAACGGTCAAACCTCCTGTTCAGGTTGCGCCTCAGGTAAAGACTATGAATACTATGCCGCCTGCCACAGCTCATATCGGCAAGACAATTAAGGACACCACAACTAACAAGTTTTACAAATCTGATGGGAAAAATTGGATAGAGGTTAAATAGTGGCCTTCGTTTTTGAAGATATTGAAGCGCAAGAAGCGCCTAAACCCCCAAGGTTTGTCTTTGTTGAAGACATGCCTGCGCCTAATATTGCCCCTACCAAGGATGTTGCACCTCAAAGGTTTGTCTTTGTGGATGATACCCCCTCAACCGAGATATCCCCTCCCCAAGCCGTTGACGCAACAAGAAAGGGTATTGTAAAGCCATTATCTCCTGACATGGAAGCCTACCAAAAGGCTTATGAGGCGGGAAACGAAATTACATATCAACCCAAAACACTTACGCCTCCGCCTGATAAAAATATGGGTGGGGTGTATGCGGGACAACAGCCGACAGGTATACCAAAATTGACACTAAAAGGAATTAAGGATGTTGGGGTTGGTATGGGGAAACAAGTTGTAGCCACAGGGGAGGCCGCGGCTAATGTAGCAAGCGGCATACCAGGCTTTGTTGTTGACACAGGTATAGCCGTTGGCGCAGGCTATGGAACATTATTGAAGGGTGGCTCTATAGATGAAGCCGCTAAAAATATTACAGATATGCAGGAATTTGTTACACCTTATGTTGTTTATCAACCGCAAACAGAAGCAGGTAAACAAGCAGTTGAAAATATAGGTAAGGGCTTACACTGGCTGATAGGCAGACCTTCTGAGATTGCAGGGGAATCTATACAAAAAGGAGTGGAGGGTGTTGGATTAGGTAAAACAGCAGGGGCCGCAGCAGGGGCAGGTATACAGACATTAACAGAACTGGCTGGATTTATGGCCCTGTTTGGAAGCATAGATATTGCTGGAAATAAAATATTAGGTATCAAAGAACCAATCCGAACAAGACCTCTTACAGATAAGGATGTTATAGATTTTGATAATTTTATTAAAGACGAAGCTGCAAAACTTAAAGGGAAAAAACTTAACTTAGATGATGTGCTCGAGGCATTAAGGGGAAGGGAAGCAAGCACAGAGGCATACGATTATATTAAGATATTGCCGGCTGCCGAAAGGGCGCAATTAGCAAAAAGTATTTTAAGGGGAAAGGGTTCACAAGAAGGCCCTTCTCCACAGCCAGAACTAAAAGCAATTAACAGGGGATCGTCTTTACCGACAACCCAGACTCTTGACGAGCTTGTCAATAAACTTGAAAGGAACGAACCTCTTACTTCCACAGAAAGGCAATCCCTGACAGAACAGTTAAAGAAAGCGAATGAGGGTGAAGCTAAGGCAGCGACTTCTCTTTTAGGCGATAAACCTATCGTAGATATGGAGGTTGACAAGTTTGATATAAGCACCCCGGTAGAAGGGGTGAAGCCGACAGATAGGTTTGACATATCAACCTCATCTGCTGACCGCAGACAGGATTATGGCAGAAGGGATACGATACAAAAACTGATAGAAACTGGGGATATTGAAGGCGCTCACAAGGTTGTATATGAAGACCCACTGACAGGTCTTTTAAATAATAGGGCATGGCAGGAGGCAGAGGCTCAAGCCAAAGACAAGGTTATTGCATCAATGGATGTATCTGGTCTTGGCTGGATAAATGACAACTTTGGGCATGCGTCAGGAGATGCCTTGCTCACCGCGGTAGCTGATACACTAAAAGAGAACAATATTGAAGCCTATAGAAAAGGCATAGGCGATGAAATGGCTGGAATATTTGACAATCAGCAAAATGCTGATATACTATTAAGTAAGGCGCAAAAAACTCTTGCAAATAAAGTTCTTGAAGTTACTACCCCAGATGGGGTAAAATACAAAATAAAAGGATGGAGGTTAGATTATGGAACAGGAAACGACTTTAAAACCGCAGACACAAATCTCTATGCCGGTAGAAAAGAACAAGTTATCGCAGGACTTAGGAGTGATACCAAAGGGGCAAAGCCTTTGGGATTGGTTGAAACAGTTTCCGAAGGGGTCAACACTCAGGATATACGACGACCCGACAACGCCCTTAAAGGAGAAGTAACCCCGTCATCAGAACAGCCGCAGGTTGAACCAATCAAGAAAGTAAAAGATGTTTTACAGCTCACACCTTCCCAACGCACAACTCTTGAGATTGTTAAAAAAGAAATAGAGGCTGGCGAGGCTGGCCGTAGGCATACCGTCAGAGATGACGAAGGTTATACTACAGGACAAAATGTTGCTATACCGTCTTCGTTTCCAGATTACTTTCAAAACAAAGGCTATACAAAAGCAGAAAGTTTGTCTGTTATTGAAAAGGCTTTGAATGGCAAGCCCCTTACCAAGCGACAGCAGATATTGGTTGAAGATTTAAATCAGGGATACAGAGAATTGACGGCTAAAAACATCAAGACAATGCGCCAGACGGTAGATATTCCCTCTGAAAACTTAAACAAAGGGGATACCATAGAAAGACATGGTGAGACCTATACGGTTAAAGGTGTAGACGATGACGGAAGGGTTACCATTAAAAACAAAGAGGAGTTTAATGTATTTGGCGGAGAATCAATCAAGGCAGACAGGGGAAGCTTTACACTTGCTGAAGCCAAGCCTGTTGCAGAACTTATCAAAGACCTTAACGATGCCATTGGTGATAAAGGCGCTATTGGAGGTGAAGGCGGCGCAGATGTGGCAAAGGCCGTCCCTATCCTTATTGATATTGGCAAGACCGTGTATGCAGATGGACACCAAACCTATGTCCAATTCCGCAACCAGATAAAGGAAACCCTCGGCGCCACCTATGACAAGGTTAAAAATATCATGCTAAAGATATGGGAGATGGTCAGGCAATATATGAAGGAATTTCAGCCTGGCCTATCAATCAAGGATGTAAGCAAGGGGAAGCCTGCCGCTCCGTTCTTCTCTCAACTCCAGCAACTGCTTGAACAGAAGATGCCGAACAAGGCAGATGTGCAGACTATCAGAAATATCATCAGGGAAGCAAAGCAGGACGAGATTAAGTGGTCTGGGATAGAGGACTTTTTACAGGGCAAGGACACAGTAAATAAACAGGAACTCCTTGACTATCTCAAGACTAATCAGGTGGTGATAAAGGAAGTGGTGAGGGGGGGTGAGAAGGAAAAATTAACAAGAGCAGATATATTAAGCGTTACTGAAGAAGAAACTAATTTTGGCAAAAGGTGGGTGGTTGAATTTAATACAGGTCAACAATTTTTAGGAAATGCAGGTTTAACAAGAGAGCGTGTTATAAATGATGCAATAGAAAAAAATATAAATGCGAAAGGAATGACAACCAAATTCTCCCAATACCAAACCCCTGGCGGGGAAAACTACAGGGAGTTGTTATTGACGTTGCCGATAGAAAATTCTAAAAAAATAACAGAAATGTCTCGTCTAAAAAATGAGGTAGGGAATTATGGAAAAAGCACACTTGAATATAAAACAAGGCAAGAAAGAATAGCGAAACTACAAGCCGAAACCGAGGGCATATCTTCATTCAAATCCCCTCACTTTGACGAACCAAATATCCTTGCCCATGTCCGTATGAATGATAGGATTGATGTAGAGGGCGAGAAGGTATTATTTATAGAGGAAATTCAGAGCGATTGGCACCAGGAGGGTAGGAAGAAGGGGTATAAAACAGAACCAGAATTTACACCTGAAGAAAATGAACTTAGGCGTTTAAATTCTTTAACTTGGCAGAATAAAGAATGGACTCCTGAACAAAGAACAAGGGCAGAAGAATTGCAAAAAACAGTAGGCATCTCAATACAAGAGAAAATCAATAGGTTCAATAAAGGCGTCCCTACCGCTCCCTTCTCTAAAACATGGCATGAGCTTGCCTTAAAGCGTATGCTTCGTTACGCCGCCGATAATGGTTATGATAAGGTCGCATGGACTACCGGAGAGATGCAGGCAGAACGGTATGATTTGAGTAAGCAGATTGATTTCTTACAGGCGAGGAGAGAACCCAACGGAAACTATTATGTGCAGGCTAAGCGAGGTGATGCCGTTGTTATCGACCGTGGTGTAGCCTCACCTAATCTGGAAGAGACCGTAGGTAAAGACCTTGCACAAAAGATTTCAGCGCAGGGTGATGGTTGGAATAAATACTCAGGCCTTGACCTCAAAGTCGGTGGCGAAGGCATGAAAGGTTTTTACGATAAAATTATTCCCGACTTCCTGAACAAGTATGGCAAGAAATGGGGGGCAAGGGTAGAAAGAACAAATATAGATACTGGCATACCGACAGCAGAAGAAGATAACACAGAAAAATTGGCAGTCCCCTCTATTGATATAACCCCATCCATGAAGACAGAAGTGTTGGAAAAGGGACAAATGTTGTTTACTGGTATTCCTATCCCTGAAATGGTGAGGGCGCTAAAAGACCTTCACAATATGGGCAAGAAGTCGGCGGCATATTCACAACTGGTAGATATAAGCAATCAGGTATATGCAGATGGCGCAACTACATTTCATGAGTTTACGGCAAAGATGAAAGCTACACTTGGGGATTTGTGGGAGAAATTTAAACATCTTGCCGAAAAACTTTACAGAGCGGCAAAGGCTTTTAACGAGAGACTGGGTGAGAGGGGTTCGGTTAGTAACAAGGAGGGAAAGAGCGACCTGTCGCTTGAGATGCAAAACCCAAAGAGTGAGGGTGAAAAAGGGGTAGACAGCTTACTTGAAAGGTTTGGCCTTAAGCTTAATCCCGATGTAAAAAATAAAATTAAGAACGACATTAACCTTGTCAATAACAAAGTTAATACCCCTGCCTACATTGCCGATACGCACAAAGAGTTCAAGCCAGTTTTTGAAGCTGGCCGGCAGATATACAGAGACCGGGACATTACTATCAGCGACCTCGTCTCAAGGGAGCTGATATATCACGAATTGCCCAATACGCAAAAGGTAAAGGTTGATAAAGCTCTTGAGGCTGGAAGGCTGCAAAGGAAGGTGTGGAACAATATAGAATTGAAATTAAAGTTTGGTCTTAATACTGAAGGTGTTGCCGGTTACTACTCAATGCGGGATAAATATGCGAGAGCATTACAAACAATTAAAGAAGCCTATATCTCACTTGGTGTGGACAGCGTAAAAATAGACGAAGCGTTTAAGGGTCTTACCGGATATATTCCCTTGACACGATTTGGGGAATGGCGGGTTATCAATAGAGAGCAAGGGAGCGTTGAGCATTACGAAAGTAAAAACGAAGCATACCGCAGGGCAAACGACCTTAACAGGCAATACCCAAAACAGATAAAACTTGACGGAAAATTAGAACCTGCCGTAATTGTTGATCGTGTTGTAAAATCAGGAACAGAAGGGATATTTGACGGCCTTGACCCTGGAACACTTTCCCTTTTTGCGCATATAGCAGATATTAACCCTGACATTTCCAATCCCTTTATTCAAGCAGCGCAGGATTATTTTAAAACATTGGGGTTTAAGAGTCATTTTATTGAAGCCAAGAATACACCAGGATATTCAACCGACTGGAGCAGGGTTCATGCAAGCTATACTGTCAGTCTTGCCAATTATCTTGCCCGGATAAAAAATATACCTGTTATGCAAGAGAGGTTAAAGAATATCGATAAGGAGCGGCAGCCTATACTCCACAAATACGCAGTGGATTTTATTGATTATCTTTCGCAGCCAAAAGAGGAGGCGGGCAGTTTAAGGGCAGGGTTGTTTTTGTATTTTATGGCGCTAAATCCGAAAAGTGCGGCTCTTAATTTGACGCAGACAATGACTACAACGATACCGTATCTTGGACAGTATTCCCCCTGGGCATCCGTGAAAGCTACGGCGGTCATGAAAGATATTGTAGGCGCAATTTCTATTAAAAACGGCAAGCCATTTTTTAACCACGACAAACTTGGCAGAGAAGGGGAAGCGTTAAAGTTAGCGGAGAGAGAGGGCGTTGTTAATGAGCAGATGGTTTATGAAATGATGGGACAGGCAAGGGGCGATATTTTAGCAAAAGAAAAATTAAAGGTTGCCAGGGCTTTGGTTTACATGTTCAGCACGGCAGAGACATTTAACAGGCGGGTGGTATTTTTGACGGCATATCGCATAGGCAAGCAACTTGAGGCAAAAGGGAATCTTCCGGCGGAATTTAAGGATGTCCAGACCTTTGCAGAAAAGGCAGTTGATAATACACAGTTTGCTTACGGAAAATTTAACAGGCCTCGAATTGCCAGGGGTAAGGTGGGTGCGACATTTTTTACTTTTAAAATGTTTACCCTGTCATATCTTGAAATGTTGACTAAGATGGCAAACGCAAACGGAGAAAATATTCGGAGGGGGCAATTTGCAAAGGCGCTGGCTACAATCTTTGTGCTTGCAGGAGCAGCAGGATTGCCTTTTGCAGACGACATTAAAAAACTGATAGAATATCTTACAGGCGACAACTACGACACCATCGCAAGAGACGTGGCCAATGATGTCTTGGGTGATCCTGAATTTGGCGAAGTATTTATGCGTGGAATAACACGGTTGGGACCATTGGATATGTCAGGCTCGATAGGTCTTGGTGATATTATCCCTGATGTTGATACTATCTCTGTTTTGGGGCCTGCTGGTGGTGTTGCTCAAAGATTAACAAAGTCTATGCCTTATCTGAAAAGGAAAGAATATCTACGGGCATTGGAAACAGTGGCTCCCGAAATGATTAAAAATCCTTTGGCTGCTGTCAGGATCGCCAGAGAAGGACATAGAAATAAGAGGGGTGAGTTAATTTTTTCGGGCGAGGGAAGATTCTCAAAAGAGGTTAATGTTGGACTTAAAGCATTAAGCTTTCAGCCGTCAGACCTCTCAAGGGCATATGAAAGAGAACGGGCTCAGGGAATGATTGGCGGCAAGAGAGCAGAAAATAAACAGGTGTTTGTTGACCGATGGGCAAAGGCTCATGTTACAGACAACCAAAAAGAAAAGGAAATAATTGGAAAAGAGATTGAGGATTATAATAAAGGGAAATCAACAGAAGACAAGATATTTATAACTCCAGAAGATAGAAGCGCTGCCGTCCAACGACTTAAGATGGCCGAAGATGTATCAGGGTTAAAGCATACTCCAAAACAGGAAAAGACGGAATATTTAAGACTTAAAGAATTATTCCGATAAGACCTATCTTGTTACATAAAAAACAAGTGCAAACAACCCCAGAAACCACACCACATTAAACCAAAAAGCAAATTTACCGTTTTTATCTTCCATTGAATATAGGCATACCATAGCCATTTTTTACAGTCAATAGAAATTGCAATAATACCTGTTTGAAAAATATAAAATTATTTCCTTGACATTATTTGAAAATTCTGCTAATCTCCCCTCATCATCGTGGAGGGTGCAAATTGAATACCTCAAAACAACCTATTTTAAAAAGCTTGAAGCCGGACAGTGCGTATCCAAGCATCCTCCACGGTATGCCCAACTACCACTGTCCGTTCAAGATACACAAAGGCCGTTGATACTCTTTGCGGGGTTCACGGCCTTTGCTGTTTATAAACGATGGAAAGGGCAAAGACAATGGAAGATATGGATAAAACAGATAAAGCTACCCAATCAAGCGTTAGCACATACAGGCGGGCAGATTATCCGCCTATTAAGTGCGATGAATGTAAGCTTGAATTTAAGCCAAGGGTGAAAGGCCAGAGGTTTCATTCAAAAGCCTGTCGGCATAAGTATCATAACGATACTTATCACGCAGGCAAGGCGGCAAGGATGGTGTTGAAACATGAGTAGTCAATATAGGGTGGTCTGTAGAGAAGAACTGCATGACATTGTAAATGAAGTAAATGAGTATTTGTTGGACGGTTGGGAATGTCAAGGTGGTCTGTTAATTGTAGGTTGTAAGTTTTATCAGGCGATGGCAAAGATGGTGTTCGATAAAGAGACAAGCGAAATTATTCAATATCTTGAAGGGAGACTGGCAGAATTAAATGACCGATATTATAGATAAGATTATTAACCAGCTTGAAAAGAGGCTGGCGGAGTTGAAGGAACAAGAGCCGCATGCAACGGATACTATATCTGCATATGAGCTTGTGATTTATGACCTGAAGGGCGGAGAACTTTAAAAAATGGACAGGCTTACTGTTTTAGAAAAGGAACTTGCGAAAGTTAAAAAGGAACTGGCAGAGTATCGGGCCTTTGCAGATGAAGTTTCCAGACCATCAGACCTGTATCTTCGAGAACTTGCAAGAGAGGTGGCCAGCGGGAACCGGCAGGCATTAAAAGACCACAACAAAAGGAGGTGGTGAGATGCACTTTGCAAAGGTTGAAACATCAGAACGATTACAGAAAGTGTTTACGCTATTAAAGGATTATAAACCACGAACCACGAGGGAGATAATTCGGGAAGCTGATGTATGCGCAGTCAATTCAATTATCGCAGAAATAAGAATGAATGGTTATCAAATCAGATGCACTCCGATTAGTAGGGGTGTATTTGAGTATCAATTGTTGCCGTTTTAAGTAAGTAGTAAGGGCTGGGTGGTTATTCAGTAATTGGATAGCCAGGGGCGTATACGCCGAGTGATAAGGATTGAGACCCCAGGAGCGGGAGATATGGTGCCCCGCAATTTTATTTGGCATTTTAAAGGAGGTAATATGTGTGAATTTATAAGTTGGATTGAGAAGGATGGTGGCATATTCTTTTTATCTGACAAGGAAGTTTTTAGCGAGGAGGGCAAGGAGAGCTTGAAAGGTTGTGAACACAACGACTTTCTGGGACATGGGGCAATTAGAAGTTTCTACGACATTAAGGGTGGAGTAGATAAGGAGAAAAGGGACTTTTGGAATGGTGATTTGCCGAAGGAATTACAAGCCGCTGTTAACAACTTTGACACTCATTTTGGAGGTATGCTGCGAGAGGGATATTTCCAAAACGATGACCTGCGCTATATCATCTCCTGTGCACCTGACAAGTGGAAGGCGAAGGCGGCAGAGAAGTTAAAATTGTTGGCATTTTAAAGGAGGGCGATAATATGAATACAGTCTTATTGATATTTTTATGGCTTTTGGTAGGTATTCTATTTGCTATCTGGTGGGGAAGGTTTAAAGAAAATACATCGGTGAGAAGGCAGAACGCCAGCGACAGGGAGATAGAGTCAAGGATTGCCAGAGAGATAGACGAGGGAAGTGCAAGAGTAAGGAGGAGGTGAAAGATGGGAAGTGCAAGTTCAATAAAAAGTGAATGTCAAGGATGTGGGCGGCCATTCTGTCCTAACGAGTAGTATGGTGGGTTGCGCCCACCAAAAAAAAGGAGGCGACATGTTTAAACACGAACTGGGGAGGAAAGGGAGAGATATTATTACAGGTTTGGAAGGCATCATCGTAGGCAGGGCAGAGCATATATTCGGGTGCAATACCTATGGCATAGCGCCCCAAGTTTTAAAAGACGGCAAACGAATTGATACTGAATGGTTAGATGAGGGGCGCATTGAAATTATAGGAAATGGCATTAACGCAGCTGACGTAAGAGTTGAGGTGCCTGGCTGTGATTATAGAGACCACCCCTAAAAAGCGGCAGACCAACTTGGTTAGGTGGAGTTATGAAGGGAGGTTAAAATGAAAACAAAGATGACTAAACTTTTACGGATTAGCACTGCGATAGCATGTGCCTTGATGTTTGCAATTATCATAGGCCAGATATATATGTGGGAAGGGCGGAGAATGGGCAGGGAGGAGTTTGCACGGCAGGTTGTAGATATGGAGCGGAGGCTCAGGGAGATGGAGATACAACTACAGGACAAGCAAGACCTGCGGTTGAATTATTTTGTGTATAAGATATTGGATTGTGAGAGTAACCACAAACATCAGAATATATGGGGAGACGATGGACAGGCTTATGGTATTGCTCAATTTCACGAAGCGACTTTTTATGATTTTGCAAGCAGGGCAGGCCTGAAAAATCCGCAGTGGAAAAATCAACATCAACAAATATTGTTACTTAAGTGGGCAATCTGGCAAGGGATAGCCAAGAAGCACTGGCAAAGGTGTTGGCGGCAGGTAAGTTAATCTATATAAAACAAAAGGAGGTAATTATGAAAGAGGCATTAGTAGGAGTAGAAGAAACAGCAGGAGAGTCAATCGTAAGGAGTGGGCAGGCATTGCAGAAGACGCAGACACAGTTTACGACTGCGGTTGCAATTCAAAAGCCGAGAGACCGCAAAAAGGTAATTGCGGCTTGTGAAGAAGAAGCGGCTATTGCAGGGGATGAGTTTTTTTACGCATGGACAGTTAAAGGTAAGGACGGCAATAAACTTGTGGAGGGTCTATCCATTCAGGCTGCTCTTGCGGCAGCGCGTAACTGGGGTAATTGTGCCGTGCCGCTTGAGGTTAATGAAACAGAGGATGCCTATATCTTTACGGCAACATTCCTTGATATGGAGACAGGCTTTAATCTTCAACGCACATTTCGGCAGAGGAAGACGGTTAATATCGGCATGAAAGACAGAGAGCGGGCAGAGGATATTACATTTCAAATAGGGCAATCTAAAGCGATTAGAAATGTAATTCTTAACGCCCTACCTTCATGGTTACTTTCGAAAATGTTGGCGAAATCTAAAGAGGATATTGTGGCAAAGATTGTCAAGATGGGGCTGGATGTAGCCCGTAAAAAGTGTATAGACTTTTTTGCAAAATATTCTGTTGATGCCCAAAGAATTGAAAAGAAGATGGGCAAGAAGACAGACAGGTGGACGGCGGAGGATTTGGCGTTATTGCAGGGAGCGATGACTACTCTTTTAAACGGCCAAGAGTCGGCGGGAAGTCTTTTTCCTGTGAATGAAGGAGATGCTCCTGAAACTTCAAAAAGTAGTCTATCGGAAACAGTGCAGCCGGCAAAAGAGAAGGCCAAGAGGGAGCCAGGAGAGGATTAAATGCTTACCTTTGACGAAGACAAACATATTTATCGCTGGAATGGGAAGTCTGTCCCAAGTGTAACACAGATTATAGGCGCATGGCTGCCGGTTAAGGGCGCTGATTTTTATGTCAACACCTTCTCTGGCGCCATTATCTATGCCGATAAGTTTGAGGCGGCTGGAGAGGTGGGAAAGGCAATCCATAAGGCTTGTGGATATGTTGCCAGTGGACAGGGTGTGGATATGTTAGCGATTGACTCTGCCCTTATTCCGCCGCTTAAACAATTCAGTAAGTGGGTGGATGATTTAAAGGTAAAGGTTAGATACACTGAATCACCGATGTATTCTGAAAAGTATGGTTTCGCAGGGACACCGGACATTATTTGTGAGGTTGGTAACGACAAGAATATCGTAGCAGTTGTGGACATTAAGACTGGGTTGGTTAATGACCAAGTTGGAAGCCAGACATCGGCTTACGAAATTCTTACAAGGGAATTTCTTAAAATTCGCAGAATTATAAAGAGATATGAGCTTATATTGCCGAGAGATGGCAGCCCATACAAATTTAAACCTTTAAATGACAAAAATGACTTGCTTTTTTTTCTATCCAGATTAAATCAATATAATTATCTAAAAAACAGGAGGTAGACAATGGAACAGACCATAGACATCAATAGTAAGATAGAGCCAGTGTTAGCAGATGCGGCAGAATTTAAGATTACATCGCAGGGTAGCCTTGAGTGTGCAAACACCATGCGACAGGGCGTTAAGGCATTGATTAAGGAAGTAACAGACACCTTTGGTCCGATTAAACAAAAAACCCATAGCGCATGGAAAGAAGCGGTTGCTCAAGAAAAGAAACATCTTGACCCTCTGGAGGCAGCCGACAAAAGCCTGAAAGACAAGATGGGGCAGTATCTTCTCGTAGAGCAAGCGGAGCGGCAAAAGGAAACGGACAGGCTGGCTGAGATAGCCCGCAAGGAAAGAGAGAAGGAGATAGAGAAGGCCAATAAGAAGCTTGAGGCTTTAATGTCAAAGGGTGGTGATTTGCAAGCGCAGATTTGTATTTTGCAGGCGGAATTAGAACAAAGCATAAGTGATGATGAGGCGGCTCTTATCCGCGCAAAGCTGAATGTATTGCTTGCAAAAAAAGAAAGCCTTGAACAAAAGGTAACTACGCAGGCGGCACAAGTTGAGCAGGCAGCTACGGCCCCGACAATAATACCTTCGTCGCCTGATAAGCCCAAAGTTAATGGTATGTCGTTCCGAACAGAGAAAAGAGGAAATGTCATAAATAAACTGTTACTCGTGCAAGCCTGTGCCAAAGGCTCTGTGCCGTTAGATGTGCTGGACATCAATACAACCACACTTAACAAGTTGGTAAACGCAGGGGTAACTATCCCTGGCGTAGTTATTGAGACTGTCCCGATAACCAGCACGAGGGCTAAATGAAAGAGAGACCGATGAACATTGACGCAGGCCGTTACTGGAATAAGGCGTGGCAACTCGTGGATGGCTGCACACCTGTATCGGCAGGATGTGATAATTGCTGGAGCGCAGCCATGTCGCATAGATTTAAGAAGGGTTTGACGAACGGAGGTAAATTTAATGGCGCTATCAAAATAAGAGAGGATAATCTTGAGTTGCCGCTTAAAACCCGCAAGCCGACTGTGTTTGCGGTCTGGAATGATTTGTTTCATGAAAATAGCTCTACAATTTTTATAAATAAAGCATTAGATGTTATGGTTGCTTGTCCTCAACATATATTTTTAGTGCTTACTAAACGAGCGAATCTCATTGCTAATAAAATGTATGGAGACACAATTGATGGAGGTTTTTGGGATGGGTGCCGTGAATTTGGCGATAGAGACCACTTGCCATACCATATCTATTTTGGCGTTTCCGTTGAAAACCAGCAAACTGCTGACGAGCGCATCCCTCATCTCCTGCAAATTCCAGGCTTCAAGAAGTTTTTAAGCATTGAGCCGATGTTGGGTAAAATAAATTTAAAACTAAAAGAGAGATGGTGTTTTGAAGAAGAGATTGCCCACGATTGCAATATAAAGGCTGACCACATTTCTCAAGTCATCTGCGGCGGTGAGACAGGCTACAATGCCCGCCCATGCCATCCTGACTGGGTGCGGAGTTTAAGAGACCAATGCAAAGAGGCAGGTGTGCCATTCTTTTTTAAAAATCTGGGAATATGGTTACCATCGCTTGATGTGCCAAGTGGATATGCCGATACATATTGTTATAAAAGGCATGGTTCAAGAAATCCTTGTCTTGCAGTAGATAATGAAGTGATGGTTAAAGTTGGTAAAAAAGCCACAGGCCGCATCCTTGACGGCAGGACACACGATGAGTTGGTATGGAGAAGGGAGGAACTATGATAGAACAGATAAAAAAATTGCTGAAGGGATGCAATATAAACTTGATAAAAACGCATCCAAAAAGGGTGGATGGAATAATTATAATAAGCAAGGCAATAGGATATGGGATAAGAGTATGGCTGCCTTCTTAAAGAAAAAACTCCGAGAAGAGGTAGCTGAATTATTTGAGCTTATTGATGGGAGGAAAAAACTTCCACCAGATAAAGAATGTCATGAGGAGATATTCTACGAGGCGTGCGATGTAGCAAATATTGCAATGATGCTTGCTGATATTTGTGAAGCAATTCCAACAGGCAACCTACTTGACGGCAGGGCACATGATGATTTGGCGTGGGTGAAAAAATGAATCTTAAAAATTATACATCATCTGTCCCTGTTGAGAACACTATCAGCCGCATTGAACAGGCATTGGCAAAGGCAGGCGCAAGCGGGATAAGCAAGGATTTTAAAGAGGGAAAGATTACTGCTCTATGTTTCAGCATAGTCTTGTTCTGTCCAACAGGCAGACAAATATCAATTAGACTTCCAGTGGACAGCGAGGCAGTCTATTCTATTTTAAAAAAAGAAATAAAGCGGCCCCGCCCAGGAACATTGAATAATCTTAAAGGGCAGGCAGAAAGAACAGCATGGAAGTTAATGCAAGATTGGGTAGAGGTGCAGATAAGTTTAATAAAAATGCAGCAAGCAGACTTTATGCAGGTTTTCTTGCCGTATGTATGGGATGGACGGCAGACATTCTATCATGCTCTCAAAGAAAAAAACTTTTTAGCCTTACCAGAGGCAACAAAATGATTCTTATCGGTGATTGCAGAGAGAAGATGAAGGAACTTATAGCTGATGGGGTGAAGGTTCAGATGTGCGTAACGTCTCCGCCTTATTGGGGCCTGCGTGATTATGGTGTTGAAGGGCAACTTGGCATGGAAGATACACCAGATGCTTATGTCCAGAACATGGTTGAGGTATTCAGACTTGTTAGGGAACTGCTGGCTGATGATGGGACGCTATGGCTGAATCTCGGAGATAGTTATGCAGGCAATGCAAAAGAAATAAGTTCTTTTAGGTCTGGCGCTGGACAAAATAGCCAAGTTCAAGGCGGGTCTTCTGTTACGGGCAATCGCAATGGATTACCGGCGCCTGTTGGCTTAAAACCCAAAGACCTCGTTGGCATCCCTTGGCGCACAGCCTTTGCATTGCAAAAAGATGGTTGGTATCTCCGTTCTGATATTATCTGGCATAAACCTAACCCCATGCCTGAAAGTGTCAAGGACAGACCAACAAAAAGCCATGAGTATATTTTTCTGTTCACTAAAAATCAGAAGTATTATTACGACTACAAAGCAATCCTTGAAGAAGCAAATTACGATGGCAGAAAAGATACTATGATGAAAGGCAGCGATAAATATAAAAATGGTTTTGTGCCTAATCAACCCGAACAATCTTTCCACGCAAGAGGGAATGAACGCTGGCAGAGAATTCCACGCAAGAATGATGATACTGATTATGCTGGGAACGGAACAAAAGCGAAAGAACATTCTGGTTGTTCAATGAATAACCCTGAATATGCCATGATGCGCAACAAGCGCTCCGTATGGACTGTCAACACTCAACCATATAGAGAAGCGCATTTCGCAACCTTCCCGCCAGCGCTTATAACACCCTGCATTTTGGCAGGCTCAAAATCTGGAGATACTGTGCTTGACCCTTTTTTTGGTTCAGGCACGACCGGAGAGGTTGCAGAAAAACTCGGCAGGAAGTGGATAGGGATTGATTTAAATCCCAAATATGAGTCGTTGCAAAGGAAACGGACAGCACAGATGGGGTTGACGCGTTGGGAAAATGATAATTCTACTGACTGATTGGTGTCCTATATCAGATCCGCTACCCGAAGGCTGGACGGCACCAGTTACTATTTTACCACAAGACTATTTTGAAAATGTGCAGTTGGAATTTAAGGGGGTTTAATATGGCACGCATCCGAACTATCAAGCCCGAATTTTATCGCCATGAAGAATTGCAAAATCTTGAACTGCAACACAAAGGGAAATATCCGATGTTTGTCTTTGCCGGACTTTTAAATCACTGCGATAAGAACGGAGTATTCCCTTGGAAGCCAAAAATCCTCAAGCTTGATATCTTGCCATTTCTAAAATTTGACATGGAAGATACATTAAATATTCTTGAAACGGCGGGACAAATTGTAAAATTCACAGAAAAAAACAAAGAATATGGATTTATTCAAACTTTTTTACAGCATCAGCGTATTTCTGGTAAGGAATTACAAGAAGAAGCCAAATATCCTTTACCAAATCACCTGCAAAATCAACTACATCTTGGAAATCGGGAAGCACTGGGGAAGCACTGGGGAAGCATTAGAGACGAACCAGAACGGCAGGAAAGGGAAAGGGAAAGGGAAAGGGAAAGGAATGGAACATATATGTCCCCGGGAAACATCAAAACTGGAAAAGATGATAAACCTTTTGAAAGTTTTTGGGAAGAATATCCTGCACGCAACGGTAAAAAGTTACTCAAGGCAGAGGCAGAAAGACTATTTGCCAAAATCAAGGACGGAGACATTGAGCTTATCATGCAGGCGGTGCGTAACTACGCAAACTCTAAGGGGTGCCGCAACGGATACGCGAAAGATGCCGTTAGATTTCTGCGGAATAACTTTTGGCGGGATTGGTTGGAACCAGAAAAAAAACAACCCTTGCCTGAATTTAAAAATCAGGCTCTTGTGGAAAAACTTAAACAGGAGGGGCGGCTGTGAAATTATCCGACGAAAAAGAATTTAATCAAATCATCATTGGGCTTGCTGAAATATTTGGAAAGGAGGTAACAGATACTTTCTTGCGGCTGTATTTTGGGGCATTAGAAGATTTGGAGATTGAATATATTCGCAAGACGGCCAATGTTTTGGCCCGCACCTGTAAGTTTTTCCCTAAGCCGGTAGAGTTTAGAGAGGCATTACAGCCTAATCTTGAAGTGCAGGCAAGCCTTGCCTATGAAAAGGTTGAGAGGGCGTTTAGGCGGGTGGGTATCTACTCGTCTGTGATTTTTGATGATCCCGTCATCCACGCAGTTCTCCGTAGCCTTGGCGGGGATAAGGGTTGGATAGAATATTGTAACCTCAAACACGATGAGGTTAAATGGTGGCGGAAAGATTTTGAGCGCCTTTATAAAAACTATGCGCCGCTGGTTGCGCGGGGTGAGATTACGCCGCCTCATGCGCTTGGTGGATTGTGGGAGTCTAACGAGAGGGCAACTCAAGAGGCAAGGGAGCCTGTGCGAATAGGGGACCCTGACAAATTTAAGGTATTATGGGGGGGGATACAAAAATATTTGCCCACAACCGAATAATGAGGAGGTTTAAAAACCTATGTTAATAAAAGAAAAATTTACCGACAAAATCATCTCTCCCAAAATTGCGGCACGGATATTTCAAGCCGTCCTTGCAATGTCTGACAAGACCGACAGGCAGAAAGAGCATTTTTGGGCAATGGGGCTTAACGCACAAAATCAGGTTATATATCTGGAATTGGTGAGCCTCGGTATACTCACTGCAAGCCTTGTCCATCCGAGAGAATTATTTTGCACGGCGATTAAAAAAAAGGCCGCCGCAATAATCGTGGCGCACAACCACCCATCAGGCGACCCGACGCCCAGCAGCGTAGACAAGAAAATCGCAAAAAAGCTAAAAGCCGCAGGTGGTTTAATCTGCATTAAAATAATTGACAATATCATCATCGCAAACGGCACAAAGAAGTATGCAAGTCAGTGTAAAAAAACACTCAATAGACCGTGTTGATAATGACGGCAAGTATGAGGCGGTAATTGATAGAGAATTGGCAAAAATCTGGGGCGGGCAAAGGAGGTGTGAAATGGAATGTAGTTATTGTAAAAAACATAATAAAGAAAAGTGTGAGACTTGCAGATATTTTGATGCAATAAATTTTGCTTGTAGAAGACATGCACCTACGCAAAATACTGATAGATTATTCCCTATGGTATTTCACCATTTCTGGTGCGGAGATTATGAAAAAAAATAAAGACGAAATTGAATTTATCGCCTGTCTTAAGCAATCAACGCCAGGGGCCAAGCCCATTAAGTTTTCTGGCGATGGGGCGGCTGAGATAACTTTGGAAGCGGATGCCGGGGAGATGGCCAGCGTTATACGGTTATTGACAATGCTGGATACTACATTTAGGGTAACTATAACGAGGGAGGGGTAAATTATGAACAATATGCCGATACTTGAAGCTCGTGGATGGAAAGAGGTTTGTGCCTTATTGCGAGTTAAACACAGATATACGGCAAAAGCAATTTTAGAGCGAACAGGAATACCTTACCTTGACGGCAAGCAACCCTG
>ERZ1292623.533-Hain-H51-01um-R1-533-length-40958-cov-33_pt1 | contig 35821 bp, 70 predicted proteins | sample MGYA00564398_ERZ1292623 | MGnify/ENA primary metagenome ERZ1292623 (study PRJEB36523, sample SAMEA6512633) | groundwater metagenome | collected 2019-01-07 | study: AquaDiva: Metagenomics assemblies of 32 groundwater samples
AAAGCATTAAACGGCGACTCGAATGATGCCGAGCACGATGCGCTTTATGCCATCCGCGAGTGGCTGGGCGACATTTACGAAGATCCGGATCGCCGAAGTGAAACACAATACACAAGTCACGTCGTTATGGATCTCACTACGTACCTGGAGCTCCTCGAGAAATCCAGCATAAATAGCGACTATCACTTTCGCCACGTGGTCGCCCGCGGACTGGAAACACTTCAACTCACTTCGACTGAAGTATGTCGCGAGTTCGGGATCAACAGGATTACGCTGACTCGCTGGATGCAGGGACTTGCGATACCGCTTAATCAGATGCGAAAGCCCGTGTTCGAGTATTTCAAGCGTAAAGCCAAAGAGAAAGCAGGAGAGAAATAATGTCTGATGAAATCTATGTTGTTTGTCTGCCTATCAAGGGTAATGAGCAGCATGAGTTCGTGCCCGGAAGCGTGATCGATAATTGTTTCAGGTGCAAGCAAGAGATATCGATTAGTCCGGCAACGAATAAAGTGCGCCTCGAAAAGAAAATGACCGTGGCGTGCATGGACTGCGTTGGCGCGCTTGCGGCTGAAGAGATCGGCCGCGGCGAAGGGCCGCCGAAGACCATGCCCATGACGACCGATCAGTTCACTGAGCTTATGGACAGCTGGGCACCGAAGCCTGGGCCCAAATAATGGCTGCCAAGCCGAACGTGTGGGACAAGGCAAAGAAGTTGAAGCTCTGTCGAATGAGTGATTTGGGTCGGATCGAGAAGTTGGATCGCGGTGTTAATTACTTTGTGTTGATGCTCGAGCAGCTTGGACTGGTGACTCATTTCTCCTGCCAGGGCCATCCGGACGGCTTCTATATCACCTTCAGTGGTTCATATGAAATGGCCCAGCGCGTCCACGACTGCGGATTCTTTACGGTCGAGATTGAGAGAGAGAATTACTGGTCATTGCGGATCAGTAGTGGCAGTAGCGACGAAATAAGGAGCCAGAAGCTTTATACAAGTCATCGGCGCTGGGCGGCTGAAGCGTGGGAGAAGCAGCTGGGTCCGCTCGACTTTGAGAGAATTCAGTTAGGGCCTGCGCAAGAGACCAAGGGAGTTTCATGAAAGCATTATGGTTTTTGGTTCTATTGTCTGGATGTTGTCCGCCGCCCGCCCAACCGCCGGTCGTCGCTATTTGTTACGAGCTTTATTGCTCGCCCAAGGGCGGGTGCACGGACGCGATTGTCCGGGCTATCGATGCGGCGATGAAGAGCGTCCGGGTGCAGGCGTACCAGCTCACGTCAGAGCCGATCGGGAACGCGCTCATCGCTGCATCCGCTCGCGGCGTAGACGTGCAGGTACTGGTCGATCGTTCCCAGGAGACCGAGCGGAGTCGCTCCCGGGCGCCCAGCTTGATTAAGGCCGGCCTCGTCGTGAAGACGGATAGCGCCCATGCGTTGGCACACAATAAGGTGATCGTGATTGATGACCTTATAGTCATTACCGGGAGCTTCAACTTCACGACCGAGGCGGAGAAGTATGCAGAGAACCTGCTCGTGATTCGGGACAAGGCTTTGGCCGAGAAGTACGCTCAGAACTGGTTAGAGCATTTTGGACACGCCCGCGAGTACAAGAAGAAACGGAGTTACTGATGCTTCTCTCCAGGGATGACTTTCGTCGCGAGGTCTTCAAGCGCGATGGAAATAAGTGCGTGGTTTGCGGCAAGCCCGCCCAAGATGCCCATCACATCGTGGAGCGCAGACTCTTTCCGGATGGCGGTTACTACCTCGACAACGGCGCCAGTGTCTGCGGAGAAGATCACCTTCGCGCTGAGTCGACCGTGCTATCCTGCGATGAGCTTCGGGAGCGGTGCGGGATCAAGACAGTCGTTCTTCCGCCACACATCTACGCGGACATGCCGATCGACAAATGGGGCAATTACATCCTTCCGAACGGTCAGCGCTTAAAGGGCGAACTCTTTCACGACGAGTCGGTTCAGAAGATCATGAAGCCCGTTTTGCATCTCTTCAGCGACCGGGTCAAATATCCGCGAACGCATCATTTGTCGTTCAGTCCCGGTGTGAATGATGACGACCGCATTATCGAGAGCCTGGATGGATTCGAGGGTGAGGAGGTCGTTGTAACGGTGAAGATGGACGGCGAGCAGACTAGCATCTACCGTGACGGCTTTCATGCCCGGTCACTCGATACGCCGGCACATCCGTCGCGTGACTGGCTCTGGGGATTGCATCGTCGGATCGGTCACGACATTCCAGAGGGCTGGCGAATCACAGGAGAGAATCTTTACGCAAGGCACTCGATCCATTACAGGCGACTGCCGGCTCACTTTATGATGTTCGGGATCTGGAATGAGCGAAACGAGAATCTCTCCTGGAACGACATGGTAGAGTGGGCGGATCTATTTGAGCTCGCTCCAGTCGTGCCGCTCTACCGGGGCCCTTGGCACGAGCAGTTGATTCGGGCGCTTCCGCAGACTTATGCTGACGGTGACGAGATGGAAGGATTTGTTGTGCGCGTCACGCGCAAGTTCCATTACGGTGAGCACCGCAAGGTGGTAGCTAAATGGGTTCGCGCAGACCACATAAAATCCGCTGACCCTCACTGGATGAGGAGGCCAGTGCAGCCGAACTTGCTTTCCTTGCGGCCTAAAAAGACAGACGCTCCGTCGTAGAGATAGGAGTGAAGCTTCTCTATGAGTTCGCCTCTAGATGCGGTCAGGTTGCGCCCTCCCTGCGAGGGAGGATTGGCCACATTTATTCCGGCATCCATGAGTTTGTCCTTGATTGTCGTGAGGAATATTGGCGATGCTGAGTGGAGTGACCATTTCCTGTGACCCTTCTTGCTTACATAGAGGCATCCATCAGCATCGAAAACCCCGCGAATGAAGTGGCGATCCAGGTTCTTGTCAATGGGCGGATAAAGAACCGTGAGACTTTTAGCGCGGAAGCAGCCGAGTTTTTCTAATGAAGTGCAGATGGTCTGACTGCTGATCCCGAGTCTTGCTATAGAAGATCTCCTCTCCATGCCCCGGTACGTGATCTTGTGTTCGGTTAATTTTATCGGATGCTCGGAGCGGAGGGCTTCTTTAAGTTTCGCCAGATGATGTTCATCCTTTCGTCCAAGATTAATGATTAGTTCTTGCCCGTTCTGGTACCCATCACCGTCGATAAACCCAAGCCAGTAGGCCTTCTCTTCAGTGTCGATTTTATCGAAGTACGACTCGTCTACCTTATACTTGCGGGCTCCGCACTTTATGGAGCAAAACCGTCCGCGACCTCGTCGCTCGTAGGCGCGGTTCTTCAGCACGAATGGCCGGTTGCACTGCTCGCATGATTTAGTGTAGGTAGATCGTCTTGAAGTGTTCGCGCACATTCTTGAGCAAAATTTCTTCCGAATTGCTGTTCTTCTGAAGGTCGCATTACAATGGAGGCAGTTTGTCGGGGGCCCGCCCATTAGCTTCGTGCTGGCGCACTTTCGGTTGCAAAAACGTTTGAAGCGATCTCGCGGACGGATTACTTGAATGTTCCCTGAGCAGTGCTCGCAGATAGGACTGGTCCACATGCGTGTAATTATACAAGATCTCTTAGGAGTCCAAATGCACATTTCCAGCGTTCGACTGGGTCATGCGAACAACTCGAGCTCGACCCATTCCATCCTGCTGAACTCGCCGCTCAAGGCGAATCATGCTGACGACTTCCAGTACGGGTGGGAGTGGTTCCATCTCAAGGATGCCGATTCCAAGGCGCGCTACATGGCGGCGATGATCTACGGCGCGCTCGAGCAGGACATGTCCAAAGAGCATGCCGCCATCGTGGCCGGCTCCTTGACCGGGACGCCCATTCTTGAGCACGTCAACTCCAAGGACGAAGACGGCTACGGCGTGATGACCCATGTCGATCACCAGTCCGAGATCGCGTTTCCGAACGAGTTCGGCTCGAACAAGTACGGGAAGCCCGGCACGTATGACGCCAACTTCATGCGCGAGTTCACGGACTACGTGATCAAGAGCCCCAACGTCAGCGTGCGTGGCGGGAACGACAACGAAGAAGATCCGGAGATCGCCGCCGCCATAGGAGAGCGGAAGTTCGAGGATCTCCCCCTGGAGCACTCGAGGGGTCTGCTCTTCTGTCGCAAGGACGGCGAATGGTGGGTGCTGTACAACAAGAGCACCGGTGCCAAGGTGAGGCTCTCGCTCGTGGATAAGCCGGATCTCTTCGTCGCCAAGACCCCGGAGCTGATCGACATCAAGATCACCGACTACTGCCCGATCGGGTGCAAGTTCTGTTACCAGGACTCGACCAAGAACGGCAAGCACGCCACGCTCGAGACGCTTCAGTCGCTGGCGTACGATCTCGAGAAGGCCAAGGTCTTCGAAATCGCGCTCGGTGGCGGCGAGACGACGATGCACCCGGACTTTCCGAAGATCCTGGAGATGTTCTTCAATCACGGCATCACGGTCAACTTTACGACCTTCGACATGCGCTGGACCAAGAACGAGGCGATCGTGGAAGCGGTGAAGAAGTACTGCCGAAGCTTTGCCATGTCCGATCCCGGGCAGGTCAAGGCACTCGCCCTGTGGAATGAGGCCCTGGGTGGGCCCTATACGGGCAAGGGCCCTCTCGGAACGCTCCAGGTTCCCATGGGATGCTACGTCGATGACGCTGTGAAGCGTGCGCTCAAGCAGGCCAAGGCCTTGAACGTCGACGTGACGCTGCTCGGCTTCAAGCACTTCGGGCGTGGAGAAGTGTTCAATCCGGGCAAGTACGCTTGGGTCATCAAGTTCCTCAAGGACGACGGCTGGTGGAAGTTCGGCGCGGACAGCGTGTTCGTGCAGCAGTTCAAGGATGAGCTCAAGGACATCGGCGTGCACCAGATGCTGATGGTCGACAAGGAAGGCGCTTACAGCTGTTATATTGATGCGGTGAACATGCAGATGGGCGCTTCGAGCTACACCAAGGAACTGCATGATGTTGTTCTGAAACAGGATAAGCTTTTCGCGAAGTTCCCTTACGCGGTTGTTTAGGAGAATTCAATGATCCACAACAAAGACGCCATGCCATTCACTAGTTAGCCCGACCGACGGCAATGGGGCCGTCTCGGGCGACTAAGAAAGGCATGTCGAATGCTGGAGAAGTCGCAGAAGCGTGGCGATCGCCGGTGGCGGTCGTTCACGAAATTCATGCGCAGGTTGAAGGCGGATTGGGCGTCGCACGGGTGGCGTCACGACGCATGTCCGTGCTTCGAGGACGTGCGGTTCAGGGCGCGTCGTTTCAAGGATACGCCGTGCAGGTGCAGCAATCCCACCTGCTGCGGAAATCCGCGTTCGGTTGAGGGCGCACCCAAGCGGGAGTTGCGCCAGGAAGAAGTTGTGCGTGAGCGCTGGGGACAGCGTGAGCGTTCCGGCGAGAAGGCGCCCAAGCGGCTCCAGTGCCTGTGCGGGTATACCTTCGGCTGGGTCGATCCCGCGCGGTACACCCCGGATCGGTTCGAGCTTCGTAAGCGTTGTCCGAACTGCAAGAAGAAGGATTAACTAGTTTGTGGGTCCAGGTTCAATTCCTGGACCCACAACTCAGAGAGAGGAATTTATGCCAAATCACGTAACGCATCGGATGGTGGTGACCGGACCTGCCAAAGAATTAAAGCGATTTCGCGAAGAGCATATCGTCCTTGAAGATCGCGAAGGGTCAGTCGCAGGTGAAGAGCGCTTCGATTTCAACAGGATTATTCCGCGCCCGGAGCAGCTCGATGACGTGAAGTCCGGCGGGCACGGAGATATCGGATATCGAGTGTGGTACGGACCTGACGAGGTCGCGGCCCCCAAGAACGACAATGATCTCGTGGGTATGATCGAGCAGATGCGCGGCACTTGGAAGGGCATCCTGGACTATCCATGGGTTCCCAAGGTCATCCAGACGCGCGAAGAGCTTCAAGAATATCTTCTGGCCAAGGATCCGCAGTACAAGGAACAGGCCGATCGCTATAAAAGAAATATTGATTCATACGGTTATCCGACCTGGTACGAGTGGTCGCTCGCGCGCTGGGGCACCAAGTGGAATTCTTACAGCTTCGAGTGGGTGAAAGAGAGTGCTCGGAAGCTCGAGTTCAAATTCGATACCGCGTGGGGCACTCCATTGCCAGTATTCCAAGCGCTGTCGATGCTTTTCCCGAGCCTGAGCTTCAATGTCATGTGCTTCGACGAAGGCTGGGGATTTGCGATGGCAGGTGAGTTTCATGATCGCGAGTCCACGTACGAGGATGTCGAAGTGAACGACGAGATCCACGAAAAAGTTTACGGGTATCCACCCGAGAAAGACCAAGAAGAGGGATGATTTATCGTGTAAAATGATTGAGTGATCCGAGTACTGAAGCGCAAGGCATACACAGAGAAGGTGCTCTCGTTATTCGATGCCGTGACGCCGGTACTCCATATCTGCGAATCGCTGGGGTTATCCAGGCCAACCGTATACAAGATCTTGAGAGAAAACGGGCGGTCGCCCCGGGGCTTCATACTTAGTCCTGAGTCCCCGTACATTCTGGAATGCCTCAACTCCAGAAGGTACTCAGCCCGGGAGATTGCGCGTAAGGCCGGCACAAGTACGGCTGTCGTTTCTCGCGTAGCGCGGGATCACAACATAACCATCCGGCCGCAGCGCCGATGGAAGGTTCGCTCATCATCTTGGAGCCAGGTCGCGACCGAGCACGACGCCTATTGGCTCGGGTTTGCCATGGCGGATGGATACGTTCGCATCAAGCATCGCGCCAAGGGCACGCATGAGTATCTGTTCCGATTGCATATTCAGAGGCGGGATGTCGAGCACCTGAATAAACTCCGTGAGTACCTGGGCACTGACGCGCCTATTAGGAATTCCAGGAACCGAGTGCATCCGTCCGTGACGCTGGAGATCTGGAACAAGGAGATCGTTCATAACTTGAGTAGATTGGGATGCACTCCAAGGAAGTCCGACCGGGAACAGTTCCCTAACATTCGGGAAGATCTTTTTCGTCACTTTCTACGCGGGTACTTCGATGGCGATGGGTGGTTCACCACAGAGCCGTCTGGGCGCACGCGGTTAGGACTGCTCGGCGGAAGGTCTTTTCTCGTTAAGATCCGCGATAGGCTGGTGGCCCTTCTGGGCATCTACCGGGGTCAAGTGCAGAAGCTCGGAAATATCCACAGGTTTTTGACCGGATCCAACGCTGACGCCGTAAAGGTTGCTAGATTTATGTATGACGGATCGACTGTTTATCTCGATAGAAAGTACCAGAACCACAAGAGGGTCGAGAATGGAAATAACGGATGCAATCAAGAGGAAGTTCGATGAGCTGTGCGAACTCCCAGAAAAGTGGGATTCATATGATGCGAAGCGAATCAGCCTCAAGGTCGTCCTCAAGGCTACTGACTTGATGAGGATGCTCGACATGCCGGAGCCCTCGATCGTCCCGTGCAGTGACGGTGGCGTGCAGCTCGAATGGCATCGTGACGGATTTGATATCGAGATTTGCATTAGTGAGGCTTCATGAGCGCAAGAGCCAAAAAGCGCGCGACGATCAAGGATCTGGAGGCGCGAGTCCGGGCGCTGGAAGCGCAGGTCTTCGGACTCGTCCAGGAGTCCTGGATGCACAAGCCGATCGGCCCCGGTCCCAATAACTACGGTCGGGATGATGACCGCCGTACTAATAAGATAGTTGACGAACTCACGCGCGAGGCCCAGAAGCTCGGGCTTTACGACGTGGTCAAGAACATCGAGAAGGGCAAGAAATAGCGTTTTCGGGATTCTGCCACGGTCTGTCGTTGCGGAGACGCGTAAGCGCCTCCTAGCCCATGGGACGACGGCTCTAAAGGGTACAAGTGCATCCTCCCGCCACAACTCCACCCGCAATAGGGTTGTGCAGATGCGGCAGACTCGGTAATCAATCCGGGTCGCTACGACCGCTACTGAGAGAGGAAATCTTAGCCGGGCTGCACGGTCACGCAAGTGACCGGATCCAGTGGGGTTAGTGGCACCGCGAAAGCGAGAGGAGCCATAAACAGATCGCGGGTGATCGCAGCTAAAGCTCCCAGTGTCCAGATTTGTAGCAAAAAACGAGGTCAGCGCGGCAGAATCCTTTTTATGCCCCTGTGGCCCAAAGGATGGGTGCCCGTTTCCTAAACGGGACTATGCCGGTTCGAGTCCGGCCAGGGGTATAATTCATAACTATGATCCTCAAGGACCAGCTCCGCTTCTGGTTGAGAGTCAAAAAGACCGATCGGTGCTGGCTATGGTTCGGCGCCCAGGCCAGCGACGGTTACGGTCTCTTCATTTACAACGGTAAGCGCGGCTACGCCCATCGGTTCAGTTATGAACTGCATAAGGGGTCGATCCCCCGGGGCTTCACGATCGACCATCTCTTCCCGCGGTGCATAAGTAAGCTCTGCGTCCGGCCGTCACATCTTGAGGCCGTAACGCGCGAGGAAAATAGCCGCCGTGTCTGGACCGACGAATAGTAATCCCTTCCCCTCCGTTGTGGCCCCGGTGTAGCTCTTCCCGCGCACCGGGGCTTTTTTATTCCCCAGGAGAATCCGCCATGAAAGTACGTGTCGACAGGCACCTGCGTGATGCATTGGTACAGGACTTCGCCAAGGCGCTCGAAGCGCGGATCAATCAAAAGGGCGAGCTCACGTTCACGAACCCGTTCGAGGGCCTGGGCGTGCTCCAGATCGAAGTCCGCGAACTCGAGGATGAGATTCATGTGCGTCGAAATGCCGGCATCCAGGCCGAGGCCATGGACGTCGCGATCGCGGCCTTCTGGATGGTCATGAGCGCCCGGCTCACCAGTGGAGAAGACTAATGCGTAAGGTTCGGATCGCTCAGGTCGGCGCCTACAATCCAAAGAGTATTCAGGATATATCGCGACACTTGGCGATCACGGTCGAGGTCGTGGGGTGCGAAAGAGATTTCTTTGGCCACGGCATTGATGAGGATATTGTTAATCTCAACTACGGGCGCGATTTTCTCACTGAGCGCCGCAAGTACGACTTGGTCATCGCCCATAGTATTTTCACGTGGAAGTACGGTCGAGTAATCAAAGAGACGAATCTCAAGCCGGCCGACCTCGAGAATCCTCACTTCCGTGAGCTCAGCACTTCCAGGCACCACAACAAAGAGCGGTGGCTCAAGCGACTCGCGGCGTGTGGCGCGCGCTACATCGGCGTCTGCGAAGGCCAGCCGGCGGCAATGAGTGGCTGGGAGCTCGGGGATATCGCCGGCTACGAAATCTTGAAGCGTGATCACTTGATCACGGTGTATCGGAGGCAGACCAATGGCAAGACACATCCATAGATTCACCAGGTATATCGGACTTCGGCGAGAGAAGTGTGGGACCTGTTCCTTCAGGGTTCCGCTGATCGATTATCCGAATACGCGTCAATGTGACCCAGGTGAACACGTCTGGGGCCATTGGCGATGCTACGACGGCCAGAACATCACGCGGTACTGTTTTGCCTGCGAAAAATACGATTATGACTACCATGGCGGATTTCGCGGGCACCGACATGTCGGGGTCGGAGATGTCGTTCTACGGGATGGATATGGCGATTGGAAGTGGTGCGAGTGCGATGACATGCTCGTGCTCGCGGAGCACATTGGGTATTTAAATGGTTCTGGTGAGCGGGTGACCTTGCATCAAGTAGCCACGTCAGATTTGCTGATCCAGGGCACCTGGATGAAAGATGGAGATAAGGTCTTTCTTCCGTGTCCCAGGATCGGCTGCGGTCGAATCTTGGATGTAACTGATACGGTCATCTACAAGGACAAGGGCTGTTATATTTGCACCGCTTGCGATGGTCATTTCTGGGCTTTTCTGAAGAAGTCCATGCAAGGTATACGAGAAGAAATTGAAGAGGAAATGGGAGACCGATGGGCTATACGATCTCAGTAAAACTGGTCCCGGAATTGCGCGAGAAAATGCTCACGTTCATGGCCCGGGAATTCAAGCCGTGGAGTGTTCTGACGGGCGCGGTGCATGATTACGTCTCGCCGCTTCTTGCCGATGACGAGCTTGAGTACTGCCCGAAGAAGGGACACATCGGTTTCAATTACAACGCCTCGATGTTCGAGCGTGAGTACGCGTTCTCGGTGATTCGTTGGATCGCGCTCAAGGCTGACGAGCGGCGGCAGTATTTCTATGACGACGAGCGCACATCCATTGATACCGCGTGCTATGTGAATGGCGTTCCGACACTCCAGCAGATGGAGCTGTCTCACATGGATCAGTGGATCAGGGAGCGCCCGGATCACTTGAAAATTCTTGTCGATGAGCTCGGGCGACTCGACAAAGCTTGGCAGGAGTCCAAATGAGAACCTATCACTTAAACGCGTCCGAAAGTGAACGAGAGCAGTTGAAGGAGCGAATCCTCTCGAAGATCAAGAAAGACGAGAAGGGCTGCTGGAAGTACGCAGGCTTTCTCAAGCACGAGCGTCCGCACATCCGGATCGACAACAGCAACGTCGATCTGCGCCGGCTCGTTTACGATCTTTGGCATCATCCGATCGAGAAGCAGCGCGTTTACGTGAAGTGCCGCGTTCAGTCCTGCGTCAATCCAGAGCATCTGGATCTGCTTTTCCCGATCGAGGGCGACCGGGCGCGTTTCTTACAAAAGATAGAGATTAACGAACAGACCGGATGCTGGATCTGGAAGGGCTGCATCAACAAGCACAATAACACTCCGGAGTTTCATCTTGGGAAGGTCGTCACGACCGCTGGGCGGGCCGCCTGGACTCTTTATCTGGGTCCTATTCCAAAGCACCATAAGGTTTCCCATAAGGACGTCTCGTGCAGTCGATTGTGTGCGAATCCCGTGCATCTGATCTTGATGCCGATGGCGCAGAAAACGGCCCGCTTCTTCGACACCTCAAAGCGCAACCGTGAGTCGAAGCGACAGCTGGCAGAAGCTTACAAGCTCATGGATTGCGGTCATGTTCATGCAAACCTGATGGGTCCGATCTGTCGAGTGTGCTCGGAGATTTCGGATCTGAAAGCCGAGCTTGAACAGTTGAAGAAACCCAAAGCCGAGGAGCAGTCATGAACCAGTTACAGAACGTGGTCGTCGAGATCCTGGATGAGCATTCCGGCGGTCTCAAGATGATGGAGCTCGTCGCGGAGCTCAGTCGCCGGTCGATCGTGCCGGATCCCGAACGCCTCGAGACCGAGATCGAAGAAATTCCGTCGGTGAAGATCTTGAGCTATCGCGGTCCGGATATGGGCGAGCACGGGATCCGGGTCAAGCAGTTCGTTTACCGAAAACTCTAGGAGAGCAGCCAATGAAACCCGCATCCGACATGAAGTGGCCCCAGGGCTTTGTGGTCTACGACGAAACCGATCTCCGGGCGCGGCAGCTCGTGATCGATCTTTTTGTTCATGGACTGAAGCAGGCGCTCACGGGCCTGAATCGCGCCGTGCGGTTCTTCCAGATCGAGACGCCGATGCTCACGCCTAAAGAAGCACTCGCCGGCCATGAAGCGACCGGGTTCGACTTGGTGAAGTCGAGCTTCGCGAAGCACGGTCAGTCGGAGATGTATCTGCGTCCGGAGACGACGTTCGGCACTTACGGCGTCTTCCAGACGATGTGGCCCATGGAAGCCGAGCGTAAGAAGCAGATGCCGATCGTACTCTGGCAGTTCGGCAAGAGCTTCCGGGACGAGCAGGCGCGGCCGATGAACGAGCTGCGATTCAGGGAGTTTTATCAGCTTGAATTCCAGCTCTTCTTCTCGCCGGACACGAAGGCCGATTACTACACGGCGTGCGTCGACGCGGCGATCACCGCGATCGCGAATTTGACCGGGGACATACACCGAGAAGAAGTGCAGGCGGCAGAGCTCGCGCACTACAGCGTCCGGACGACGGACCTCTTCGTGAGTCCGGCGCTTCTCAAGGGTATTGAGGCCCGGCAGAATATCGAAGTCGCGGCCATCAGCGAGCGAAAGGACTTCGAAGGCGCCAAGGTCGTCGAAGTCTCGGTTGGGCTGGACCGGTTGACTTATCTTCAGCGGATTTATGGCAATGGACTGCGTTAAGAGAATTGCATGACTGACTACTGCGCTTTAGATGATAGAAAGGCGAGAGAGTCATGGTAGATGCGGTTTGGACTGATGAGAAGACGGCGGAACGTTGCGAATCAACAGACGATCATGTCCATCTCATCATCACGACGCCGGGCGGAAAACGGATCGTTCCGCACTGTCGGAAGATATCGTTGCGCCTGTTCTTCTACGACCTCGAACCGGACAAGATCCGAAAGACGAAAGCCTTCGAGAAGGAGCCCGAGAAGGGGCAGGAATTGATTGATGGCTGCTTCACGAAAGAACAGGCGGCGCAGATCATCGGCTTCCTGAAGCTCGTCAAGGGCGGCAAACTCGTTGTGAACTGCGAAGTCGGGGTCTCGAGATCTCCGGGCGTCGTCCTTGCACTCCGACAGCACTTCGGCGGTAACGTCGAAGAAGTTTTCGAGAAGGCTTACCCGAATATGCACGTTGCAAGGTTACTGACTCGTGCTCTGCACGATTGAGGAGAAACGATGGACGACGCATATATTCAGTTGAGAGCGGAGCTGAATCGCACCGCTGTCATCTCCGATCATTTCAAATCTGAAATCCTTCAGTGGGCGGTCCAGCTTATGCGAGAGGCTCACGCCCGCGGCCGTGCCGATGAGAAGGCTGAACAGGAAAAGCGAAAGGTGAAAGAATAATATGGCGCCCGAAAACTGCGTTCGCTGCGGAGTCGAGGTCCCCCACGAAAACGTGAAGTGGGCCATTGTCGATGAGGCCGGAAGAGAGCCCTGATTGCCGTTCTGCGCCGCGTGTTACGCGGTGGAGACGGGCGCGAAAGAATTGGAGAAACAATGAGCGAACTTTTGGAATTGATCACGCAGCATAGAGAGGCAACCGACGCTCTCAGGAAGCGGTGCCTTCACCACGAAAAAGACATCAAGCTTTGGCTGGATCACTCGTGCGTCGGGTGCGGGTCGGCATACCCGTCGATTAACGTCGTGTGCAGGAACTGCGGATCGAAAAAGATCATCTTCAGGACTCACGAAGAGGTGAGGAGCAAAAAGAAGGCGGACAAGACCTTGAAGCTTCAGGGCTTTAAGGATGAGCGAGTAACGTGGACGGATCATCAGTGGGAACTTGGTGCGAAAGAGTAGAGCCATGAAACTACCTGAGTACGTGAAATGCGTGATGACAGGAATGGCTAATTCTAGCGAGAGCTGGTGTGGTCGTAGGGTAAGTATGGAGTGGGCCTTTGTAGACGCCACCCATGCGCTACTAAATGCACGACAGGGTCAGAGATTACTGATCTGTCCTAAGTGCTCAAAGGCCATGGCAGAAGCCCTGAAGAAGGGTACGTTCACCAAGTAGTCAGGAGGTCCATTGCGTATTGTTGCGACCAGTGACGTTCACGGTAACTTAACCAAGCTCGAGATCCCCGACGGAGATGTGCTCATCCTCGCGGGTGATATCCTGGCCGACTACGACTACGGCTTCTCCTGGAGCCAGGCGAAGACCAAGGCTGATGCTGACCGGATGCAGTGGGAAGAGCTCCAGAAGCTGAACGAGTTCCTGAGCACGCTCCCGCACAAGGTGAAGATCCTGGTCGGCGGCAATCACGATTACGCGCTCGAGAAGATGGGCAAGGCTGAGGTCAAGAAAGCGCTCACCAATGGCGTGTACCTCCAGGATGAGGAACTCATTTACGAAGGCATCCGCTTCTACGGCTACCCGTGGGTGCCGAATCTCAAGGGAATGGCGTTCTACGCCGAGGGCTTCTGGCGCAACAAGTGGACGAACGACATCCCGCGCGGGACCGACGTCGTTGTGTCGCATGGCCCTCCACTGCGCGTAATGGACGGCGCCTACATGCAGCGCGATGTTCACTACGGCTGCGAGTATCTTCGGGATCGGATGCTGGCGATCGAGCCGAAGCTGCACATCTTTGGTCACGTCCATTCGGGTCGCGGCCGGCAGCGGATCCGCGCGACCGAGTATTACAACGTCGCCTGTTGCGACGAGAAGTACCACCCGGGCGGCGCCCCGGTCGTGATCGATGTGGACGAGAAGTGCAATGTGACGAATTTCAAGCTGGAGCCGCATGTACCGGGCGATGGCCCCTCGAAGAAGTCCGGCATACTTTGGGAATAAACATGAAAAACGGTCGAATGTGTCCTGTCTGTAAACGGCCGATGATTCTCTTCGGCCCCCGCAAGGGAGATCTAGCCGGCAAGCGTACGACCATCCTCAAGAATGGCCCTCGCGGATACCGCCGGGATCGTGTTTATCCGAGGTGGTGCGGCGGTTACTGCGAGGGGATCTCGGCCGACATCTGGATTCTCATGACGCAGTTGCTCGATCATGTGCGCCCGTCGAAGAAGCGCCGGATGGAAAAGTGGGCGAAGAGGCTTCAAGGGATGATCGACCAATCACTCGTGAAACTTATCCGTGGATTTAAGAGGTAAGAGCTATGGATCGACGAGATAAAAATCACGCTCCGGGGCCGAACATGATCTGGAGCGAGAAGCACCAGATGTGGATGGATGAAGACACCCGTACGCCCGAGCGTAAGGCCGCGGACGAGGTAATCGCCGCGAGTGCCGAGAACTTTGTTGAAGTGAAGTGTCCGCACATCGGGATAAATCCTCGACATGTCCTGGTGTGTCCACAAGGCAAGCAGCCGTACTGCGCTTGGTGTAAGGAGATCAAGGACGTCGTCGCAGCCGGGCGAGTCTTGCAGCCCTGCGGCCATCCCAAGGCGGTCATCGCGAGTGACAAGGAAGGCACTTCACACTGTGCCTGGTGCGAGTCGTTGGCCTGTGAGCGTAATGGCTTTATCGATCTGATCAAAGATCGTGAAGATACGGCGCATGACAACATGGAAGGGTGTGATCACGACGAGCTGATCCAGTGGGGATCCACGTATTCCGCGATGCGGGAGTTACGCGAGACACTCGAGAAGCTTCTCTTACCGCCAAAGGTGAAACCATGAGCTTAGATGTCTATCTCACTGTCGAAGGCTCTCCCGCCGTGAAAAAGAATCAGATCTTCATCCGCGAGGCCGGAGCCACAGTCGCCGTCACCCGCGAAGAGTGGGACAAGCGTTTCCCTGGCCGCGAACCAGTCATGTGCACCACGGAAGACAGCGAGGTCTACGAGGCGAACATCACACACAACCTGAGCACCATGGCCGAAGCCGCCGGGATCTATGAATGCCTTTGGAGTCCGGGCCATGCTGGCGTGACGAAGGCCTCGCAGCTCATTGGGCCACTTACGGATGGGCTGATGCGGCTCCAGATCGATCCGGAGAGGTTTGAGGCGATGAATCCAAAGAACGGTTGGGGTGACTATGACGGACTGGTCCGATTTGTCGCGGACTATCTCGAAGCGTGTAAGGCCTACCCGGACGCGACCGTCCGCGTGTGTGCTTGAGGTAACTATGAAACTAACCGATGAACAGATGAACATCATCTGCGCCGCGTTGGACGCAGCCCGAAAACTTGAGGAGATCGCGCTTGGGGCCTGGGATTACATAGAAATGGCCGACGATCGTCAGGATCTTCGTAAGTTGGTCCTGGGCTCTCTGAGCGAAGCCGTGAGCAAGTCTCGTGTAGCTACGAAGGCTCTCAACGGTCTCAGGTTTGAAGATGGGCAGCCAAAATGATCCTTACTAAGAAAGACGGCCGCGGGCGGCGCTATTACCGCTGTCGCTTATGCGGACGTACCTGGAAGGACATATCCAACTTCGCTCGCCTCTGTTGCGATGAGTATCCGAAGCGGATCACGGACGCTGAGGCGCGCGAGCGGATCGAGGGCCGGCCCTTCAAGGGCACGCATAAGTTGGTGGGCGTACTTCAGCGTCGAGAAGATAGGGCGAGACCCAGGAGGTAGGCATGCCGTGCGACAACGAGGCGTATCACAAGGATTCAAAAACCATTGTGACGGTCGGCGAGACCTTCGCGGGCTTGAAGGACGCGACCGAAACCGTCGAGATCAACGGCCGGATGGTGACGCGTCCGGTCGCGATGCGTCGGACGGAGAAAGAAGTTCCTTACCGAGAATGGAGCGGAAGATGTCCAATTTGCTTTCCAAGATAAAGCGGACGCACATCACGTCGGAGAGGGAAGTCATCATTCGCCAGTCTTACAACGCTGACGTCACGCACAAACCGAAGGGCTTCTGGTACTCGGTGAACGGCGATTGGGAGCGCTGGTGCCGAAGCGAAGAGCCGGGTTGGCTGAAGGGTTATCAGCACGAAGTGACGTTGGGCAACGAGAACCTGCTCGTTATTCGTACCCAGAAACAGCTGGATCGATTCCATGACGAGTATAGCGCCAATACACCGCCGCTTAAGAAGAAGCCCTACATCGATTGGTTCAAGGTGGCTCGGGCCTATGACGGGATCGAAATTTCCCAGTATTTTTGGGACCGCCGACTCGATCTGAACATGCTCTGGTACTACACTTGGGACTGCGCGAGCGGATGCATTTGGCGCCCGAAAGGCGTCAAGGTAAAGCTCATCAAGAAACTTCCGAAACCGAAGGGGGATCGCCGTGCTCGACGGATATGAAGAAATCTTCGAAATGGCTCATAAGCTGGGCCTGTCGCCCAAGCCAGTCTGGTACGACAACAACGGATGTCCGCGCTGGCAGGAGCCTGACAAGCGTATCGCGCAGTTCGTGAAGCCGATCCGTTGTCAGCGGTGCGGTCAAGAGTTCAGGGTCTCGCTCGTCGATGACGTGTACCACACGTACAGCCGCTACCTCGGGATCCGCGGCGGCACGCTTCCGGAGCACTGGGCGTTCGGTGACCCGCCGTCGCATCCCACTTCAGACAAGTGGGCTGCGAATTGGTGGAACGGCGGCTGGGACGTGTACTGCACGGGCGTGACGATGACGAGCATTGCCGAGTGGGAGTTCCCGGAGTGGAACCTCGAGGGCAATATTCCGATCTACAAGGACGAGAAAGCCGTGGAGCGTAGCGATGATTGATCAACTGCAGTACGCAGATCGACTTGTCCGAAGTATGGCGGCTGAGAAGTGTACGAAGCCCTTGACCAAAGAAGTGACGGGCATGGACGAGCCGATCGATTGCCAGGAAGTGTTCGTTTGCGGTGGTCGATGCATTCCCTGTTCCGCCCGGATGTATGTCGAGCGTTATCCCGTAGTTCCCCAAGGAGAGACCCAATGAATCCCAATCCCGCGCTTTTCAAAGTCAAAGAGTTTGAAGAGACCTTCAAGCTCGAACACACATCAAAAGCCGTCTGCGACGCCTACTTCGAGAAGGCCAAAGATGTGGCGCTCACCAAGGGCCACGTCGAGCCCGTGCTCATGATGTTCGCGCCCGAGCGGCGATTCCTGCTACCGATCGCGGGATTGGTCGAGTCGCCTGAGCAGCATTCGGAAATCGAGAAGCTCGTCAAGTCCTACGTGCGCGAGCACCGGGTCTTCGCGCTCTGCGCCGTGTCGCTCGCGATTGTGACGGTGGTGCAGGACAAGGACCGCAACCGCGCGGAGGCCGTGATCGTGTGGGCGCAGTTCACGGGCGAGAAGCCGCACGGACGGTTCGCGACCGCAGGCCGCGATGCGGCGTCCCGCAAGATCCATCGGTTGACGGAAACCGAGATTCCGGCGGATGGCCAGTTCTCGTCCTTGTTCAAAACGTTGCCGGTAAACGGCGAGTACGACGTCGACACGCTTTACCGTGGCGACGGGAAATGGGAGGGCTAAGTGGTCCAATATCTCAAGCCGGGTGACCGGGTCGGGGCCTTCGCCGAGGTCAAGGATGGCGAGTGCAAGTTTATCGGGTGGGGTGAGTACCTCGGCGACTTCGAGCTCGACAGACCGCAGTGCGTGACCGCCAAGCTCAAGCTTGATGACGGTACGGAGGTCCATGGGTTCGAGTGCATCTGGGGGTCCGAGGCCCGGGTCCGTCGCGAGATCGGAAATCGGAAGCTCGTGCCGGTCACGGTGCTGGAGGCCGGGCAGCTTCTGCTCAAGAAGGAGCTCGCGGCCGGCAAGGGCACGGGACCGCTTTTCAACCTGCGGTTGCTCGTCGCCAGCCAGTTCACCCAGACCGCGACGGCAGTGCACAAGTACATCGATGACAAGATCGGCAAGGACGTCATCCCGATCGAGGAGATCGTGCTTCCCAGCATGGCGATCAGCATGGCCGGCGCACTCACCGCGTTTTCCAACGCGAAGCAGTTGATGAAGCAGGTCGAGGAGCTCAGCGCCGAGCAGAAAGGGTCGTCGGAAGAGGTCTTCAAGTACATCAAGGAGAAACTCGAAATCGATCGCTCGGAGATGCTTCAGTTCAGGGACATCATCCGCGACATCCAGGCGCTGTGCCAGAAGTGGATGCCGGGTCGTAAGTTCGATTTCCTGCCGCAGGAACTGATTGACGTGATGGAAAAAGGGCTAGACGAAAAACCCCCGGCCTAGGGTAGAATAATGTGGTTCGAGGGGGAACCATGGCTGAACGCAAACGTCGTCCACGCAAGACCGCCGCGCCACCGCGCCCGTCCTGGATGGCCGGGAGAGATTACGCGAAGCTCGCAAGGCTTTATCGGGAAGATGTCAAGCTCACGAAGTTTCGAATCTCGCGTGAGCACGAGTGGCCCCCGGAAGACCAGACCGCCCGGCGGTGGACGTTTGAGGGCTTCGAGTGCGCCGTGTCCCGTGGGGCGCTCTCGCTCTGCGGCTACGTGGCCGTCATGCCCGGGCACCCGTGGCACGGCAAGCTCATCAACCAGGTGAAGGTGGTGATCCACGGTGGACTCACGTTCTGCTGTAAGGGCATCGCCGGCCGCTGGTGGTTCGGATTCAATACCGGGCATGAAGGGGACTGGATCCAGATGAGTGACCGGCATGGCAAGCCCACGATCGACATCCCGGGCCGGATCTGGACGGTGGCGGATCTGTCGGTCGAGACCCAGAAGCTCGCGACCCAGGCCGCGCACGCGATGGAAAAGAAGTCGGGTTGACGTGTCTTATTCCCCTAAAAACGGGGCCGGGTGCTGCTGAGTGGTCACGGCATCCGGCTCTTTATTTTTCACTTGCAATCTTTTGAAAGTTGTTGTATTGTTTTGCTGATGGACAAGCCATTCGAATTCGTGAACACCCGGTGCGACCAGAAAACGTTGAAGCAGCTGGAGCTGATCTCTGATTACCTGACCAAGCGCTTTGAAAGCTCCATCCCCGTGAAGCGCTCCGAGGCGATCCGCCAGGCGATTGCGCACATGACCACGTGCCTGAAATTGGATACCGGTAAGGAGAAGAAACGTGTTTGACTTCGTGAATCCGATGGGTCTGTTCCTGTACGCGGTTGCCTGGACGCTGCTCGTTTTGGTCACAAAAGTCCAGAAACTCGGCGAGGATAAGTATCAGCACGAAGATGACGATCGTCAGTGGAGGGGTCCCCATGAGTCCTAACATGGTTGCCGTAGCGATCGTCGTAGCCATTGGCATTTATTGCTGCGTCATGAGCTTCCGTGACACCAAAAAGATGATCGTTCGTATTGCAGAAGAGAAGAAGCGCACCTCGTACACCTGGGCGGAGTTCATGAACGACATCGAGACCGGGGTTTCGATCGACGAGATCCACGCGGCGTGCAAGGAATTCGGGATGCCTCGGCGCCCTGTGACGACGTCCGTACCATACCAGTGGATTGGCACGAACGTTCCCTTCGTCGGCTTCAATACCCCGTGGACGCCTAGTATTACGACGATTTCGTCGGCCTCGACCGCGAGCTTCCGGATTGACTCGAGTAATCAATAATTTCGGAGGTCGGTATGCCAGATCCTCAGAACGAGAAGAAGCTTCACATGTGCCGCGAGACGGAGCACTTCGACGTCTTCATGGCCGGCTACCCGCATGCGATCTACCGGTGCGGCGAGTGCAAGAATGCCATCCGCTCCAAGGCAATCGATGATCTCGATGACAAGGAACTGGAATTGGCGCTGGATATGATGGCAGAATTCAAGAAGAAGAAACTCACCGAGGGGGAAGATCATGGCGCGACCGGGGAAGACTGGTCCAGTACCTAAGCTGTCGGTCCAGGACGCAATCACGGCGGCAGCGCGGGACTATCCGGGCAAGCGCCTGGAACGCGTGCTCGACCGTCCGGGGTGCGTTACTCGAGCGAATGACGGATTCGACGACGCGGTGCTCAACCTGATCGTGAGCACGTGGTCCGATGAAGGATTGACGCCGCGTCGTAATGCCGAAGAGATCGTCAAGAAAATGGAACTCGCCCGTCATGCGTTGGATATGGCGATGAAGGGCATTGTGCGGTTACGTGACCGCGCCACTAGAATGGAAAGTGGAGAAGAAGACGGTGGAGATTAGCCCGATAAGTCGCAGCAAGGCCCGGAAACTCTTGGGCAGTAGTTTCGACTCAAGGAAAACTGACGAAGAGCTTTCGGAAATGCTGCGAACAATCGGGCACACCGTGGTTGTCAAGAAAGGGCCATCGCCGCCGGAGCAGTTCGTCGTACAGCGTGTGACGGAAAGTAGTCCTCCGGAAGACAAATTGGCGGTCCTACGCGCGAGGCAGATTGCGGGGCATGCCGTTGATCCGGACGAATACAAAAAGCTTCGGCAGGAGGTCATAGATAAGGTTGATCCGAAGGTGCATGTTCTCTGGCTTTATTTAGAAAGAACATACGACTGCGAGGTCTGCGAACTTGTTGAGGAAAAAAGACGCAGTCGATCGATCTACGGATTCAAGATCAGAACTTCCAAGGGAACGTTCCTTGACTGGGCGACACGGGAAGATCTGCTGAGCATGCTTGACGAACTTGGGATTCGCAAATGAAGATTTGGCGCGCCTATAAAACCGAACTGGATCCGAACAACCGGATCCGAACACTTTTTCTCAAGCACGCTGGGGTGCGTCGCTGGGCTTACAATTGGGGACTTCGTCGAAAAATTGAGGAATACAGAAATACCGGCAAGAGCCCTAGCGCCATAACGCTTTGTAGTGAACTGAATAGGCTCAAGAAGGCCGACCCGGCCCAGGGAGGCGTGCCCTGGTTGTACGAGGTGTCGAAATATGCGCCGCAAGAGGCGTTGCGCGACCTTGACGAGGCATATGAAAATTTCTTCCGGCGGGTTAAGAATGGCGAGAAGCCGGGGTTTCCGCGCTTTAAATCAAAAAAGAGTGGCATCGGGAGCTTCCGGTTCGCGTCTAGAATAAGGATCTTCGAACGTCATATTCAGCTTTCTCGTATCGGTCGGATTCGACTCAAAGAGCGGGGCTATTTGCCGTTCGATAACCCGAAAATTCGTATCCTCTCGGCCACGGTGACGGAGCGAGCCGGGCGCTGGTTCGTGTCGGTCCAGGTCGAGGAGGAAATCGACGACAAATATTCACCCAAGGAAGTCGGCGGCGTCGATGTCGGAATCGATGCACTTGCCACTCTCTCCGACGGTACTAAGTTCGAAAATTCCAGGATACTGGTCAGGGCGGCGAGGAAGCTTACTCATCTGCAGAGGGCTGTATCCAGAAAAAAGAAAGGCTCGAAGAACAGACAAAAGGCGGTCCGCAAGCTCGCCGAAGCTCATGCCCGTGTCGCCCGGGTCAGGGAGAACGTCCTCCACGGCATCTCGTCCGCGATAGCCAAGCGGTTCGGGATCGTGGGGATGGAAGACCTGAACTTGGCCGGGATGGGGCGGAACCGGGCTCTCGCCAAGGCACTTCACGATGCTGCGCTTTCGGAACTCGCCCGGCAGGTGAAGTATAAGGCGGAATGGAGCGGCGGGCGCGTAGTACTGGCGGATCGATTCTTTCCGTCGTCCAAGAAGTGCTCTCGATGCGGGCATGTTAAGGGCGAGCTTTTGCTGAAGGATCGCGTTTACGTATGTGAGGCATGCGGACTTGTTCTTGACCGTGACGAGAACGCCGCGATAAATCTCAAAGCCGTCGCCGCTAGTGAAGCGGAGACGTCAAACGCCTGTGGAGCGGACGTAAGACCTTGCACGAGCAGGCAGATCGCGAGGAAGCAGGAACCGAACGCTATTTTGGGTGATACCAAAGTGGGTAAGCTTCGGAAAACGGATGTGCTTGAAGTCGATTCAATTTTACGCAAACGGAGGAAGGAACATGGCGGAAAAACTTAAAGTTCTACTCATAGGTGGGGATCCAGTTCGAAATCGCACGCCGCTAAAAAAGCTTGAGAAGCATCTTAATTTTAGACACATCACGCAAGAGAAGCAGGAAGTCCTGCCCAACCAAGTCAAGGACGTCCAAGCGATCGTGGTGGTAACCAAATTTGTGTCGAACGCGCTATGGGGGTCCGCCCGCAAGATCAAGCAAAACAACAAGGGCGAACCCATCGAGATCGTGCAGGTGCTGACCGTGAACCACGTCGTCGACGGCCTTAAGCAGATCAAGCGCTTCGCGTCCTACTTCGAGGAAGAAAAGCTCAAGAAAAAGTCTGAGCCCGAGCCGGAAGAAGTGGTTCCAGTCCAAGACGTCGTGGTCGAGTCAATCGCCATGGAGCCCGAGAAGCCGCTTACGCTTGGACTCTCCGCGGACGAGCTGTGGGACCACTACGGTGATGATCTGTGCAAGACCGTACAGGCGACAATCAAAGGCGGCGAGAAGTTCAAAGAGTCTGCCTTGACCGACATGCTAGGGTCGCTCGTCGGAGTCCCGGCCGATGATGTCAAGTCGATGCTGCCCCAGCTGGCCCTCCGCGGCATTCTCGTGAACACCGTGGCCGACACCTGGAAGGTCCCTGCCCTGGATGAAGAGTACGATTACGAGCCTGACCAGGTTGAGGCCCCTCCGGAAGTGGCTGAAATTGAGCCGGAAACGGCCCCAGAACCGCCCAAGAAGCGTGAACACGGGTTCGAGATGGTCCAGATCATCTCAGGGCTTCCTGAGGGCCCCTACGCAAGTAAGCGCGAGATCGCCCGGCTGGCGCGACGATGCCCCACCTTCCGGATGCTATCGGGAGAGGAGATTAGTCCGGGTTACGGCGATGTGATCTGCAGAAAGGCCATTGCGCTCGGAGTCATCGTCAAGAACGCGGATGACACCTACACCATCGTTCGGGACGCCTCTGTGAATGTGACGCTCGTGGCCGAGACGCCCGACAAAGTTAAGGCCACGCCCAAGTCGACCGATAGCTTCGAAGAGCGCTTGGCGCGCGTCATCAAGCAGGAAGAGGCACCCGCGGCGTCCAAGGGCGCCAAAGTCGTTAGCGTGTCAGACGCCGTGCGCGTGAGTTTCGAGATGGGGATCCTGACGTTCGGGACGTGGTGGAACGGCATGCAGGCGCTGAAAGCGTCGCTGCCTGACAAGTACTGGGATGAGCTCGCGTGCCTGACGATCTCAAGAAAGCTCAAAACCGACGCCGGACGTGCCGAGAGCTATGTGGCCTTCAAGCCCGAGTTCAAGATGGCCGAGTGGGATTCGCTCGCCTGGGAGGCGCTCAAGAAGATGCCGGCCGAGGTCTTTGTGTCGTTGTTCAGACGAGTCGATGACCTGCCGGCGCAGTTCAAGTGCGAAGAGTGCAAAGAAAGCTTCCGCGTACCCCGTCGGTGCGTGGCGTGCAACAAAGTCAAGCGCGAGAGCTTTTCAAACCGGATTTCACTTTAGCAGAGAGAAAGGAGGACTAATTGGCGACTGGACCCCCCAGAAAGGGTTGGATCACGCCGGAACTGTTCTTGCAGTTCCGGAAGATCATCGAGGACGAGGATGCGCCCGGCACGACCATCATGTCGCTCATGCGCAGATCGCAGGTGCGGTTCCCGACGCTGTCGGAACGGATCATCGAGGAGTACCTGACCGTGGCTCGCTACGCAGCACCCGAGGTGGCTGACGCGTATGTCACTGGCAAAGTCAGCTTCGAGTGCATCCGCGAGATCGGCCAGGGCATCAACGACCATGGCGTGCAGAAGTTCATCTTGGAAGGCGCGCTGGCCAACGGATGGTCGAGCACCCAGATCGGGCGAATCAAGAGCACGTGGAAGAGCTCGAAGGGGCGGATGCCCATGGGCGAGATCGTGGTCAAGGCCCTCACCCCATGGGTCAAGATGACCGAGGAGGCCAAAGGTCCGCGCGAAGAGCGACGAACGATCCCGGCCGCGCACGATGCGCAGGGACTCGTGGCGTCAGTGGGCAAGTTGTGTGCTGAGCTCAGGATCCGGATCGATCAGGCGCGATCGGCCATACAGAATGCGCCCAGTATCGATCGCGGTGCGGCTCACCGATCGGTGTTCGACAAGTGCGCGCTCTTGCGCCACTTCGTGAAGAAGCATGTTGAAGAAATGAGCAGCTCTGTCGATGAAGTAGTACGAGAGAAGCTGCGCGAACACCTCGAAGATCAGCTCAAGTTCCTGGACCAGACGGTGGACGGCTATTTGGCAGAAATCATGAAGCATGTCGCTTCAACCGAAGAGTTAACCCTTTTGAAAAAGGAATTCCCAGATGCAGACGATGGAAGCAGAGAAGGTCGAGAAGAAGGCGCGCGATCAGAAGATGCCGGAGTTCATGAAGCTCGACAAGAAGTTCCGGGTGCCGCCGGTCAACATCCGCACGCGTGACCGCGACCGTACGATCGTGATCGAGCACCGGCTGGGCGCCAAGGGCGGCGCCTTCAGCCGCAGGGACCTCTTCAAGAGCACGGGCCTGGAGGCCGAGTTCGGCAAGACGTGCACCAAGCTCTCGGGCAAGTTCCGGGACCGCGAGATCTTCGACAATCTCTGCCACCGGATCCACCAGGGCGAGATGCAGAAGCTGAACAACTGGGTCAGCTCGTACAAGAAGTACCTGAACAACTTCTACCTCGGGCAGCGCCTCAAGCCCCTCGTGGGGTTCCTGCCGTACGCGGACAAGCGGGATCCGGTCATGGTCATCGCGGGCTTCCGGGATCTCGAGACGCACGCGCCGGTCGCGGGTGATCTGGCGGACATCTCGCTCTTCCTCGAGAGCGAGGCCATCCACTCGAAGGCCATCCACGATCACTACCGCGAGATCGTGCAGATCGCCAAGACGCTCTTGAAGCTCCCGGATGTCAACAAGGACATCCAGGACCGGATGAGCCTCGTCATCGACGGCGAAGTCACGAAGGCGGGCCTGATCGAGTACCAGACCCGGAAGTAGTCTTCTCTCTCAAGGGGCGGGGGAGCCGGTTGTAAGGGCTCCCCCGCTTTTCCTTCCCCACCCCACCGGAGATTCACCATGAGCTCCCTCGACGATTTTCCTGACGAAGTCAATGAGTTGCTGGCGCGCCTGTCACAAACCATCGTGGACTACATCGATGAGCGTCAGAAGATCCATCCCAACACGCTCCAGATGGTGGTCTACAACGCGAGTGCCCAGCTCGCCACGCACTCGATCGTGTACATGGCCCAGAATGTCTTTGGCGAAGAGAAGTTCACTGACAAATACGGAGATGAGGTGTTGAACGAAATCCTGAACCTGGCGGACCGGCGTATGAAGGAACTCTCCAAAAAATTTGACGTTGGCCTGAGAAACATGCGGTGGGGATCTGGATCAACGGAGGGAGAGAAACAGCCATGACCGACATGCCTGACTTCCTGAAAGAGCATCTCGAGGGAAGCGACGTCGTGACCATTGTCGGGATCGCGATTGTCGAACGTAACGATGGTCAGCTTGCGCAGATCCCCACCGTGATCGCCGATTATGCGGGGCAGCCGGAGTGGGAAGAGTGGATCGATCGAGCGTGGGAAAACGATCCGGTCTTTAGCGAGCCGGTGACGCTCACGATCGACCCGGACGATACGATCCACGTCGCCTCCACTGTAAAGCAGCGGCTCGAGGCCTATGAGGGCGACCAGACACACATCGTCGAGAGTCCCGCGTACTGGGTGAAGGCCGAGCCCAACGATGGCTCGCCGAAGTTCAGGGTGGCGTTGATCAGTTCCGCGGCGTGGGTCTTTCACATCATGACATCGAAGTATTCGTTTCTTCGCGCTTTCAGTTACCCGGAGGGCATCCAGTTGATGCGCCTCCGCAAGGAACGAATGGACATTCAAGTAAAAGGAGAAATCTCGTGAGTACGAAAGTCTTCAAGCTCGGTCCGAAAGAATTGAAAGAGCTCTTGACGACGATGACCGTGACCAAGAACGGCGTGACGATTACGCTCGTCGGCGGCCTGCGCGAGGGCAAGAATCCCGACCTCGACAAGGTCACCGACATCATCATGGATATCCGGTATCCTGAGCCGAAGTCCGACGATAAGTCCATCGATCTGCACTACGATGACATGAACAAGGATCTGGACTATCGCAGGCGTATGAGCTACGGCGGGTATCATGGTTCGGGCTATGGGTACGGCTTCGGCAAGCCCGCCGAGGAGACCTGGGGCAAGTACGACAAGGCCGATAAGGAGAAGGTCTACCAGGGAAGTCCGTTCGCGCAGGAGCAGTACGACTCGCTCCCGTCGCTCGAGGCGAAGGACTTCATCGACAATGTTGCGAACGTGAAGGGCTTCGTGCTCGTCAAGTACTCCGCGAAATGGTGCGAGGCGTGCAAGGATCTCGAGCCGATCACGCGCAAGATGAACATGGACATCCGGCAGAAGTTCTATGTCATGGACGTGGGCGGCGGGAATGACTCTGACAACAAGAAGTTCGCCAAGGCGATTCCACTCACGGTCATCCCGACTGTGATTCTCTACAGTGATGGCAAGGAAGTCGATCGCGTGGAGGGCTACGGCGACGAGGAGCTTGAGCATCTGAAGTCGATTACCACGGCCCTCAACGCCGGTCGCGAGGCCGAGAAGGCGACGTCCACGCCGGGCACGCCCGAGGCGCCCAAGTTCGACCAGCCGCCTCAGCCGGAGGTCCGTGACGACCTCTGGGGGATGTACTCCTAATGATTGATCCCTTCAGAGTCCTGGAAATTCCGCGGACCGGCGTCATGCCCACCGAGGAAGAGATCCGTAGTGCTTTTCGCAGGGCATCGCTCGAGTGTCATCCCGATCGCTTTCCCGGTGATGCGGAGAAGGCCCAGCGCTATACCCTCCTGACACAGTCCTACCAGATTCTCATGGACTGCTTGAGGGAAGGTGGCAAGCTCGATCCTGGCGAGGATATCCTGGACGTGCTCTTCCGGCGCGCCTACGGCGGTCCACCCTGACCTTCCCTTCACCTCACCCATAGTTGGAGTTAAAATGGGCGCTTATGGACATTCTCAAGTATCCCGATCCGGTGTTGGCCAAGGTCGCGACAGAGGTCGAGAAGGTATCGGATATCGAGGCGCTCATCCGGCCCATGTTCGAGCTCATGTACCAGTCGCTGGGCGTGGGACTCGCGGCTCCCCAGGTCGGGCTCTCGAAGCGGTTCTTCGTCTACAACCCGTCGTGGGATCGGCATCCCGGTGGTGACGAGATCGTCGTGATCAATCCCCAGATCCTGGAATACACCGGTCAGAAGCTCACTGACGTCGAAGGGTGTCTCTCCGTGCCGGAGCTCCAGGCGATGATCGTTCGCTATTCCGAGATCGAGGTGGCCTATACCACGATCGAAGACAATCGCGTTCAGGTCCATCTGTCGGGATTGCCGGCACGGATTTTTCAACACGAATTTGATCACCTCGACGGCCGTCTCCTGATCGATCGGATGGATCCGTTGGAGCGTCAGGCGAACGTCCATCTCTTGAAGAAGCTGGAAGGACGCTTCGCGTAGATGGAGATCATCCTGGTGCTGGTCGCCTTCTGGGCGATGGCCGGCTGCATCATTACGATGATGACATGGTCCGATCGCGATACGGACGAGTACTTCTCCGCCACATTCTTTCAGCGTTGGCCGCTAATTCTTTATCACGCATTCACCTGGCCGATTCGATTCCGCAAGTAGCACGCCCCTGTAGCTGAGAGGCCTAGCGGCTGTCCCTAAAACAGCGTCAACGTGGGTCCGACTCCCACCAGGAGCGCCAATCGTGTACAATGTTGATGGTTCGTTTAACCCATTTTAAGGAGGTTGGTATGTCCGACACGTAGGCCGTTCCGCGGGGCTATTTCTATGTCTTGATCCGCAAGGATCTTCCGCCGGTTCATCAGCTCTGTCAGTCGATCCACGCCGCCCATGAAGCGGGAATTCGCTTCGGAAATGCCGAGGGTATCTCCTCCCTTGTCGTGTGTTCGGTCCCGGACGAGGCTGCCTTGAAAGAAGCGCAGACCAAGCTCGAAGCCCGGGGCGTGAAGCACTACATGTTCGTGGAGGACGACTTCGGCGACCAGGCGACCGCTCTGGCAACGGAACCTCTTCAGGGTTCCCGGCGCAGGATTTTGTCTGACTATCCACTCTGGAAGGAAGGAGCATAAGATGAACCGCAAAGAACAGATTCTGAAGATCAAGACGTACATCAAGGAATTGGCAGCCCAGCAGAAGACTGACAAGGCAGCTCGCAAGGGATGCCCTCAGGAAAAGCAGAGCGATCTTTGGTGTACCGTGTACGCCAGATCGAACAAGATCACGGTGGCTCTGAACTTGTATCTGGAGTTGCGCGGCAAGGAGTACCGTCACGCAATGAAGGATCAGTATTGGGCCGGCGCCTTGCGCGAGAGGCTCGTGAAAGAGCTGAAGATCGACTTGGCTTTTTTGAAGGCGTAATCGTTGGGGCCAGGGAGCCGGACGCTTCCTGGCCCTTTTTACATACCAGGGGAGAGAGGAACCAATGAATCTCAACGCATCTATTTTCATCATGAGAGCGCTCGCCAATCAGCACCGGTTCAAGGTGTACCAGACGATCGTCCACGCCGGACAGTTGACCGTGTCGCAGATCGTTCGACGAACGGGGTTCAAGCAGCCGGAAGTCTCGCACTGCCTGTCGCACCTGACCCGGGTCGGGTTGATCACGCGCGACAAGGTAGCGCAGCGCATTTACTCCCAGGCCACGTGGAGCATCTCGTACGTGCTCCAGAAGTTTTCGAATATTTACCGTCGAAGGAGGCGCGAATGATCCGCTGGAAAGAATATGTCCCGTACGTCGTTCTCATCCTGGCCGCGGTTTTTCTCTTCTCACACTTCGGGACCATCCTCGTGGCTGGCCTTACGGCATTTGCGGTCGTTCTCTTCATGAACAACAAAAAGAAACGGAGGAGTAATGCGCGGCGACGTTAGTCGGTATGTTCCGAAGCTCGGCAAGGAGAAGCGACTTCATCGCGAGATCCGCTCTAACTCGCACAAGGCGAAGATCAAAGCCAAGAAGAGCTACCAGCGCATGAAGAAGCACAAGCTTTTCGGGCCGAATTGCGTGTGGTGCGGCAAGGCCCACGAAGACCGGACCGCGTATCCTCCCCCCTGCGAGCCGGGGCGTGAGGCGCATGCTCGGATGGAAGCCATGTCCAAGGAGAGCCGTCGAGCCCAGCTGAACGATCCGATCGCGTGGCCGCCCAGGAAGGTCACGCGTAAGCGCTGGCTGGCGCACGGCTTGGACTGCGCGATCGCCCAGGGCGCAGTGGCGCTCTGCGGCTACGTGAGAGTGCCGGTGGGACATAAGTACGCAGCCAGTCACTACGACGACCCGCAGGTGCAGGTGCACGGCGGACTCACGTTCGGGTGCAAGGCGCGCGAAGGCGGTCGATGGTTCGGATTCGATACGGGGCATGCCGGTGACTGGATCCAGATGAGCGATCGCCAGGGACGTCCGTACTCGGACATTCCGGGCCGGATTTGGACGATCGAGGACATGGTGGCCGAGACGGAAAAGCTGGCCGAACAACTCAAGGAGGCGCGATGAACGGGACGGTCATCATCCGCAAGGGCAAGATTTTGATCCGGATGTGGAATCCTCAGACTCGGAAGTACGACGAACGCCGCAAGCGGACGCAGGCGCTGTCAGACGTCCTGAGCTGGCCGATCGAGATCGAGCAGACGACGTTTGGGCAGTTTTTCGAACTCATCGCCCGCGAGGCGAAGTTCTTCCAGCATGCTTTCAGTTCTTGGATGGGTCACTATCCGATCCAGGCGTACATCGATGAGTGTCGCAAGCCGCCCAAGAAGGACGAGAATCAGATGGATCACGTGGAGGTGCACTGGCACCCGGAGCTCTTCAAGGGTGAGTTCTCGATCGAGCCGTCGTTTGGTGGCTGGGGCTGGTGGTCGGGCAAGCACATGGACGGGCGTGGGCGCGTGAAAGGTGGTTGGGCGATCGAGTTCACGGCGCTCAACAAGTACGCGCGGCTGCCGCTCAAGCTCAAAACCGAGGTCGAAGTCTGCGACATGGAAAAGTGGAAGAAGAAGCTCCTGAAGGCGAAGCGGCGCTTTACGGTCCACGACGTGATCCAGGCCATTCTCTACGAGATCACCTGGGGCGGCAACCCCAAGGATCGGGATTGCCAGATGAACGATATCAAGAAGTCGGCGGATGAGGCGATGAAACAGTGCAAGGCCAAGGAGGGCAAACATGGGTAGGGCGATCATCTTTGTCGATGCGCAGAACGACTTCGTCAAGCACTTCGCGAACCGGGATTGCACGCAGGTCTTCGAAGGCGCGAGGGGTCTCATGAACGTCGAGTTCGGAGATGTCCCCACCTACCACTTCACGAGCGGTCATTCGAATACGCCGGGGCGTCCGTTCTTCGGCAAGGGACCCGGTAAATGGCGTGAGCACTGCACCACGCATCAGCGAGTTACGAGGTACGGATGGGAAGCATGGCTCCAGGACAAGTCACTGAACACTTCTGCGCTCGAAGCACTGCTGCTCAGTAATGACAGCAGGCAGCGATGCATCTGGGATTTCATGAGTGACGAAGTGGGATTTGATGAAGTGATCCTGTGCGGTATGGGCACGGAGCTCGGAATTCGCACGACGGCGCTCGACGCGCGTAAGAAAGGACTCAAGACCATCCTGGCCGCGGATCTCTGCGTGCCCTACAACCTCGATCACGAGCATGAGGGGGTGGACGCGGTGCTCGACATGGAGGACGCGGGAGTCGAAGTGCTGACGAGCTCGGAAATCGTCCACGGGCGCGCCCAGGAGCGAAAGCGCCAATGAGCAGGCGAGAGTTCGCGATGTGGATCCACGCTCTTCAGTACGCGCTCAATTGTTCGATGTACGGACGCGTACAAGCGGGGCACTTCACCGAGTACGAATCGTTCTGCAACGATTGGTTCATGTCATTGTGGGAAGAGATTCCCAACTTCAAAGGCTATGGACGGTACGAGAACACCTAAATTAAGGAACCCAAAATGGTCACAATCACCAAGTCGGAAGTGCGGATGATGGCGCGCCGCTGGGCGCAGATCAAGGACGCGGAAGACCAGCTGAACGAACGCCGCAAGGCCCTCGGCGAGAAGCTCCTGGCCGCGATGATCCGGACGCGTCAGACGCAGATCCCGCTCACGGATGGGCGCTCGGTCGTGCACGTCCTTGACAAGGGGAGCAAGAACCCCACGAAGGGCACGCTGGTGGCCCTCCTGGGCGAGGACCGGGCGGAGGAAGTCTGGGCGAAGTGCCCGCAGAAGCCGTACGAGTACCTGTCGATTGCGGAGGGGAAGGGGTAATGCAGGATTCCGACCTTGCCATATCGTTTGTTTATAACGATCCGGCGAACGCGGTCACGGGACTTTTCCAGCGGCTCCGGAGCATCGACCCCGAGCCGGCCTTCCGCATTGTAGGCTACCTCGTCGATGATGAGAATCGGACCTTCATCGTTTGTCCTCGGCACACATGTCACAAGATCTCCTTGATCGACAAGGAGTCGATTCGGCCATTCTCAGACGCTCCTGATCAGTTCAAGGTCTCCTGTGTGGTCTGCTCATGCGGTGTTCATATCTCCGGCTGGCTATGGAACGACAAGACGGCTGAGACTTTGCGGAAAATACTCGAGAAAGAGAAAGGCAACAAATGAAACCTGGCAAGTTCAATCCCGGTACCCGGGTAACCGTCATCGCGACGAACGCTCCCGACGGTACGATCTATTCGCTCGGCTCGGGCACGTACGAGGGCGATCTCGTCCCGCCGGCGGAGTTGAAGATCACCGATCCGACGCCGTGCGTGAAGCTCGATACGGGCGAGATCGCCTGGGGCTACGATTTCGATTTCTGCGGCAGCGAGACGTCGGTCAAGGAATTCCTGAAGGATTCGCCGGTCAAGCCCGTGACACTCGCCGAGGCGAAAGCGCTCCGGGCCCAGACCGCCGCCTTGAGTGGAGACGAGATCGCGAATTCCGCGGCGCGAATCGGTGCCGAGATGGGCTTCAAGATCGGCGAGGCGCTGGTCCTCAATGGCGATCAAATGATGAAGTCCTATGGGGCGGATGCCGCGACGAGCTTCATGGTGAACGCGCTCAATACCGCCGCGACCATGGCCGTGATGCGGATCGTTGATTCGAAGGGCAGCGGCGAGCTCTACGAGAAGATCTCAGTCGATATTGCCGAACGGATGCTCGAAGTGGTCCGGAAGTACATGTCCGGCGCGGAGATCGTCGAAGCTCCCGTACCGCCCTCCTCAATCCTCAAACCGTAAGGAACGTCCATGACGAACTACCATTCCGATGGGAAAGTCTTTGTCAGCTGCGAGCCGATCGAAACGATCACGAAGAAGGCGCTCGCGTTCTTCTCGAAGCGCAAGAAGGGCAAGTGCTCCGTGTGCTCCGGTAAGGTCTATCTGCCCGAACATCCGTTGGGTCCCAAGGACGAGGCGGCGTGTCACTGGTGCATCTGGGGATTGTCGCGCGGTCTCGATCCTCGAACGACCGACAACTTCGCCGGGTGGGATCTTGGACATGACGGGAAGCCCTGGCGGATCCTTCAGCTCAAGCACATCCCGAAGGGCGCCAAGGGTCAGAAAGGATCCTGGTACGTCGTGAGCGACCAGGAGAATCCCTTCGACGATACTTCGGCCGTGAAGGAGGTCATCTGGGTTGATTGTCCGGACTGCGGTGGCTCATTCACGCTTGAGAACCATGGAATCAACAAGGACGGACATGTTAATCCGAGCGTGGTCTGCCCGCTCAAGGCCGGCAGGGGCTGCTACCACGAGTTCGTGCAGCTCAAGGGTTGGGATCGTCCGGAGCAACTCGAGACGAAGCGCATCGGCGACTGGACTTATGAACCCGAGAAGAAGAAAGAAAAGAAGCCGAAGCGCGGCACGATGCTCTTTTCGGAAGAGCGCAAGCAGCCCGATTACTGGGATCGCCGGGGATATCACTAATGATCACGCGAGAGAGCTTCAAGAAGTTCTACGAGGACGCGGTCAAGCACGCTCACACGCTCTTCGAGAAGGACGGGACGCACACGCACATTTCGTTGCTGCTTCTTGAGGATGACGTGAAAATCATTCCGTTCTCGGTGCTGGAAGATCAGGCGCATGACCTGATCAAGTCGAAGTTCGACAAGGAGCCCGGTCAGGACATGGTCAAGGATATCGTCTTTAAGTACGTGGCCGAGATGGCGACGGTTCATAATGCGCTCGCGTACGTCGATATCGGTGAGTGCTGGATGCTGGCCAAGGCGATGGACGATACGAGCGAGACGACACTCGAAGTGGCCCAGAAGATGTGGCCGCCCAGCGCGAATCCGATGCGGCTGGAAGGCGTCTATCTTTCGGCGATCTTCGGGAACCTGCGGATCATCCGGATGTGGAAGATCGTGCGCCGCGGGAAGGCCGTCTGGCTTGAGCCGTTCCAGGATGAGGAGTACGAGATCAAGTCCGAAGATGAGTTGAAGGGCTACAAGGCCGGGACAGCGGAGCTCGTGGTGTATCGGAATGGCCTGAAGGCCAGGCTATTTGCGCCGAAACCAAAAGAAGGCGAGAGCGCCAGCGACGGCCGCAGCGCCGATACCAACCCATAACCACCGCGTGTCAGCCGGATCGGCGCCCAAGTCACCCGTGCCATCCGGAGTCGGCAAGCCCTGCGTGTAGTCGATACCGCTGATTTCCATGAGTGGTGCCATTCACGGATTTTAACAATTAACCAAGGGAGAGACAATGTCAGATATTCCGCGCTTCAAGGTCGATGACCACGACGATGACATCAACGATCCGCTCGCGGCCGAGATGGCCAATCCGGAAAATCTCAAGATCATGGTTCAGGCGGCGGAGAATATTGCGCACGAGGTCGCGGCGCTTCACGATGATCTCCTGCACGACGGAAGACACTCGGTCATCGCGGCCTCGATGGCGGTCTCGGCGCTTTTCAACGCGATGGGCTTGATCGGCGCGAAGCTTGCGATAGAGATTTTGACGAAGGTCAACAGGGACAATCTCGATGACGAGGCGCGACTCAAGATCAAAATCGGGATCGTGGAGCACCTGGGCGAAGCGTATGCGAAATACGTGACCGAGCGGCTCGGCACGCCGATGACGTTTGCGCCGTTCAAGACGATCAATATCAAGGATATGCCGCCGCCGACGCCCCCGGAGGCGAACGACGACTGGTCACTGGGAGGCTAGGATGCTGACGCGCGAGAAGTGCATTTACTGCGGTAGGGATGGAAAGCGGATCTGTGATGATTGTGGACGAGGCGAAGGTTTCTACAACATGATCCTCGAGAACGGCAGACACGCGAGCTCGTGCGACTATGACTCGAGCATTATCCGAGCACGGCCAAAGCGAGTGCGCGAGATCGCAGTCGACATGGCGAAGCGACGCGCAGGAACTTGGGTTCGCGAGGGAGACTACGTCTACATCGTTTGCTGCAATGTGAACTGTCGGGCTATCTTGAAGGACGAATGGAATCACATCACCAAACGTCCTTTTGATGAGTATGGGTACGGTAACTGCGTCACATGCCCCGAGTGTGCGGTTCATCATCTGACCGTATTGCAGGGCGTTGGGCAGACATTCAAAAGAAAGAGAGCGTTCGCATGATTCGCTACGAACGCGGGAGGGTGAAGTGTATTTACTGCGGCAAGCGCGGACAGCGAATTTGCGCTCGGTGCTCTAAACACGATTACTATGAAGACGCCATGGTCGGTTTCACGCGGCTGAAGTTGCGGAATGCCGAGGAGGAGGGCGGCAACCCCGAGCTCATCCTGGCGCACCCGCGCTACACGTCTCGCATTCCAGTGGCATTTTCAAGGCGGCGTCCGGGAACATGGACCGGCGACACCCAGACCGTGTTCATTGTGTGCTGCAATGTTCACTGTCGGGCCATTCTCAAGACTACTTTCAAGTACGTGACCAGTATGCGGAGCACTGGTGGCAGCTGTGTGACTTGTCCGGAGTGCGCGGTTCATCATTTCACGTTTCTTGAGGATGGCGACAAGGCCAAGAAGCATAAAGAACTGGAGTTCGCATGATTCGCTATGAACGACCCAAGGTGATCGAAGCCGTGTGCGATGCGTGCGGAGGTTCGCTTGTCCAGGAAGAGAACGTCAACTGCTCGAGACTCAAGAACGACTTTGGCTGGCCGTCCGCCAGGTTCGACGCACTGCATGATCGTCGGATCGAGCTGCACTTCTGCGAGGACTGCACGGTCAAGCTGCTCGACTTCTTCAGGATCGACCACCGGAGGTTCTGTGAATGATGATCTATGTGGTTACTGCGGGAAGGAGAAGCGCGTAACCAGATGCCTGTGCACGATTTGCTATGAGTTGCTCCATGGCATAGCGGCAGGAGATCTTTTGAAGAGGCTTCGCCTCTCGCCGAATGTCGATTGTAATATCCGGTACGGGTGCTTCGCCATCACGCACGGTAAGTACGATGAGGTTGAAGAGATTCCTGTGGATCCCAGTGAGCGCTTCGGCGGCTCCTGGTGCCGCGGGGAGGGTTCAATTGTCTATTTCGTCTGCCCGAACGAGAATTGTTTGCGGATCCTCATGGATGAGACATATTTCCACCCCGCATTCAAGGTCTTTGATCTTGGCTGCAATATCTGC
>ERZ1292623.112-Hain-H51-01um-R1-112-length-89781-cov-8_pt2 | contig 35817 bp, 37 predicted proteins | sample MGYA00564398_ERZ1292623 | MGnify/ENA primary metagenome ERZ1292623 (study PRJEB36523, sample SAMEA6512633) | groundwater metagenome | collected 2019-01-07 | study: AquaDiva: Metagenomics assemblies of 32 groundwater samples
CCCATCGGCCTCTGGTCGAGGCAGAGCACATAACCATTGCCGTTGTAGCTCAGTTTGGGCCAAAGGCCCATCGGCCTCTGGTCGAGGCAGAGCACATAACCATTGCCGTTGTAGCTCAGTTGGCAGAGCACACCCTTGGTAAGGGTGAGGTCACGGGTCCGATTCCCGTCAACGGCTCCATGCTGGGATAGCGAAGCGGTCAAACGCATGTGACTGTAAATCACACGGCTTATGCCTTCGTAGGTTCGAATCCTACTCCCAGCACCATTCGACTCGTCGTTAACAAGTTAACTCCTCGCTCATGGCAAGCCATGTTAGAAAAATAAGTGTATTCATGGTCAAAGTCGAATGATCCTGAGCGAAGTCGAAGGACCAGTCAATGGAATCATGGAAATTGTATATAGCTCAGTCCAGCAAGACAAAGCGATATTACACTGGAATTTCACCAAACCCTTTAAAAAGGATTGAGTTGCATAATTCCGGACAAGGAGCTAAGTTTGCGATTGACCAAGGCCCGATGAAACTTGTTTATATTTCTGCTCCATACAATACGAAATCCGAAGCTCGCAAGAGAGAAATTCAGGTTAAAGGTTGGCGAGCAGAAAAGAAAAAGTGGCTTATTGAAGGTTCGATTAATATAGTTAATGCCAGTGTAGCTCAGTGGTAGAGCAGCGCTTTTGTAAAGCGAAGGTCGTGGGTTCAAATCCCTCCACTGGCTCCATTCGACTCGCTTTGCTCGCTCATGGCAGGCCAGCGAGGAGAATGCCCTGAGTTTATCGAAGGGCAGAATTAGTAATATACAGATAGGAATATCATGGCAAAAGAAGCAAGAAAACTAGTTACTCTCGAATGCACAGAATGCAAGAGTAGAAATTATCACACAGAGAAACGCCTGAAAGGACAAGGCGTTATTGCTCGTTTGGAATTTTCTAAATACTGCCAGCAGGATCGCAAGAAAACTGTTCACAAAGAGTCAAAATAACATCAGTCGAAAGTGACGAATGTCATCCCGAGCGAGTATAACGAGTCGAGGGATCTTTTGAAAGATTCCTCCGCTCCATTCGGTCGGTCGGAATGACACAATAGTGTTGCTATCAGACTTTTTGACTTATTTAGGGGCTTAGTTAAACGGTATAATAAGGGTCTCCAAAACCCCAGTCAGAGGTCCGACTCCTCTAGCCCCTGCCAAAAATATCCCAGCCAAGAGCTGAGATATTTTTGTTTGAGTTTATTAAATATTTACCGCGACCTAAACGCCTGGGAATGGGTGCGTTGCTTCTCCTCCGCCTCGGCGGCCAGGTCTTTGTATTCTTTATTATCCATATCTAGCGAGGCGGCCCGTTTTAATGCTTTGGCGGCGCGGGCGAATTGACGAACCTCCATATAGGCCTTGCCGAGCGTGGCATACCAATCGGGTCGGCTCCTATCCAATATCACCGCCCTTTGCAAATTTTCAATCGCATCGGAGTAATTTTCATCTTTAAGATCAATCTGACCCAAACCATAATACGGTTCTGCCAGCTCCGAATTGCACTTTTTGGCTACTTTGTAGGCCTCCTTCGCCTCATCAAATACGCCTCTTTGCTGCGCCACCCGGCCGATAATGACATAGGCCTGGGCGCAGCGTTTATTCTGTTTGATGGCGGCGATAGCAATATCCTCGGCCGTCCGAAGATCGCCGGCGTCAATCGCCTTGTCCGCCTCAAGCAATTCCCTGGCCAGAAGCGGATCTTCTTCCATATAACGGCGCTGGGCTGTGTCAATATCAGAAGGAGCGACGACCTGTTCCTGTCCCCGGCTTATCTCATCTTTTATATTATCAAGCTCATTTTCTCGCTTTTTAAAAAAATTCCACTTCACGATTGTTTCCTTTTCGATCTTTTCAGGGTCGATATTCGAAACATTGTTGTCCAAATCTTTAGGAAATCTTCTCATCACCAAGAAAAAGGCAAGAGCCAAACAAATTATTATGAATACCTCAAGCACAATGCCTCCAGCACATTTTACATATCATTTTTTATCTTAATATACAAATTTTCCAGAAGCAAACGAGGGTTGGCATTATTTTGCAATGCCAGCTTATTCTCTTCTACCTCCCTAATCAATTTCGAGTATTTTGACTCTCCGGTGTTGAGCATTTCCTGGCGCAGATACCGTGTGAGTTCTTCTAAAAATTGTTCCGTTTTTTCCACTTTTGAAATCTCCTCGGCAAACTTGGAAAATTCAAAGAATGTTCCCTCGAACAACTGTTTAAAATTATACTCTAATTCTTTATTTTTACCATCCTGCAAAATTTGGATCATCCGGCAGCGTGATTTGATTGTCGGAAGAATTTTTTGATTTCTGGAGACCAATATTACGGTAGAATCTTCGGGCGGCTCCTCCAAAGTTTTTAGAAGAATATTTCCCGAGGACCGGTTCAGTTTCTCGGCGCCATAGATTACGGCCAGTCGGCCGTTGGTCGAGGAAAGATTAATTTTATGGATCAAATTTCTTAAGTCCTCTACCTTAATTTCTCCCTCCTTCCCCGTCGCTTCCTCTGGTTCATATCTTTCAGTATCGGAGGGTAGAATGTTTTTCTTTTCAATAAAATAATCAATCAATGAGTCGATTTCTCCCCTGTCAGTACCGACAAACAGATATGCGTGGCTCCAGGAGTTATTTTTTGATTCATATTCCAAAAGTTCTTTTGGCTTCATATTATCCAAAGTATCATCCGGAGCTTCGATTGACAAGCGATGGATTCGTAGCTAAAATTAGAATAGTCCAATAACAATGTTCAGCGCATTGCCTTTTGCGATGACCGGTCGAGAGTTATTTAGATTTTAGGATTTAGGATTTAGGATTTAGGATTTTACACAATGGGATCAAAAGTCAAAGAAAAAGATTTAGAAGATAAGACACTGCTTTGCCAGGATTGCGGCAACAAGTTTTTGTGGACTGCCGGCGAGCAAAAATTCTTCTTAGATAAAGGATTGCAAAATATTCCGAAACGCTGCAAGGTCTGCGTCGATGTTTATAAGAAAAAACTACACGAAAAACACCCCGTCTGGACTATCAAATGCAAGAAGTGCGGCAAAAAAGCCGAGGTGCCCTTTGAGCCGAAGACCGAAGACATCCTCTGCGAAAGCTGTTTTAATAAAGAAATTGAGAATCGCAACAAGGCGATTGAAGCGCTCGGCGAAAAAGTCCCGGAGTAACCAAATTTCCTACGAAAGTACAAATTATATCGAAATTACAAAAATACGAAACTATTCATATCCGCAATTGACATTTTCTGTGTTAATCGCGTTTATTTGTAATTTCGTATTTTAGTTTTATTCGTAATTTGGTAGGGCTTTGGTTATTCCTTTGCTTCCTCAACTTTTTCCTCGACTATTTGCTCAAGGTCCTCAATTACCTTGTTTTCTTTCCTGATAGTCCGGAGGCACTTGGTACAAAGAACCACTCCATTGACTTTCTGGAGGTTGGGTTTGAATTTTCTTTTGGTATGAATTTGCGAGTGAGAAACGGCATTTCCGCTCGCGGCTCTTTTTTGACAGAGGGCGCACTTGGCCATAGTTTTATTTCCCGTTTTTTGATACTATTATTATGTTACTTTGATATATTAACAAAAAAAGCGCCTTTGCGCAAGAGTAAAATCAGTCAAAAGTGACGAATGTTATCCCGAGCGAGTATAGCGAACCGAGGGATCCCTCCGTTCTCCGCCAGCTGGCGGATCAGTCGGGATGACACTGATGTATCACTTTACAGACTTTCGACTTTACAGACTTATATGTTCCTATCCAATATCCTGCAAAATCCAATCTATGTTGTCGCTTTTATCGTCGCTTTTGGCATTGGTCTGACAATTCATGAATTCGCCCACGCCTTTGTCGCCTACAAATCCGGCGACGCCACCGCCAAGTTAAACGGCCGGATGACCCTAAATCCCTTCGCCCACTTTGACCCGATCGGCACGATTTTTATTTTGATCGCCGGATTCGGCTGGGGCAAACCGGTTCCGATCGACCCCCGCAATTTCCATAAACGGTCGGATGAAATCAAAGTCGCCTTGGCCGGAATCATTGCCAATTTAATAGTTGCTTTCGCGCTCGCTTTACCGATCAGATACGCTCTGATGACCGGACACACGATTGATTCCTCGGCCGCTTTGTCGTTTTTGAATTTCATCGTTGAGTTGAACCTGATGCTGGCCGCCTTTAACCTGCTGCCAATTTACCCCCTGGACGGCTCTCACATCGTCGAATATTTCTTAAGCCCCGACATGCAGGAGACCTACCAATCAGTAGGTCCGGTCATCCTGATCGGCCTATTAGTAATCGGGCCCCTGACCGGCACCTCGATTATCTCCACTATAATGGAGCCGATCCTGCGGGTTTTCTCGTTCTTGGTTAAGGGAACAATCTTTACTTTTTAGTAATTTATATTTCTAATATTTAGCCCCCTAAGGGGGCTTTTTTGTTTGAACGAGAAAGCCCCTCACCCTAGGAGAGGGCAAGGGGCCTGATTTAGGGAATCCCGGCAAGGGGCTTCCCGTTTTGAACACATTCGATAATGTCCTTTCGTATCCGCTCACCCTCCTCAAGCGTGTTGTGCTTGTGGGAGTAAAGCGGCATCCGATCTTTAGATCGGATCAACCTCGTTAGGTACGGCACTCCGTTTCTGGTCTCGGGTATACCGGTAACCACAATGTGATCCTGAATTGAGTCCGGATCGATGACGGCAAGGCTGGAAAACCCTAATACCCGAGCCAATATCTGCTGGTTGATCCTTCCAACGACTTTGAACCGCTCGTCTTCCATCGCGAGAAGATTTAATGTCGCCAATTCCGAGGGACTTAGCGAACCTAGCATCACCATTCATTTCCTACCTTTCTGCCCAAAATGCTTCGGCCCGGTATTCCGCCGCCACTTCATTCGGTCCGGGCAAAACCATATACGCCCGCAAGATATACTCAGCTGCCTCCTCGGCAGTCGGTTTTCTGACCGCCTCGTTGGCGATCCGTTCTGCCTGCTCATAGTCGATCGAAAGGCCAACCTCGGCCTTCTTCTCCCCATCTGGATTATAGATCTGAAAATAGATCCGATTGTCCCTCGACCACAGTTCAATCCACATCCCCTATCTCCTTTCGGTGAACGATTTAGCTTCCCGATTTAGCCTCCGGCTCTTTGAGCCATAAAGCTCGGAGAGAAACTAAATATTTACCAAAAAACCGCGTTCCCGCGGTTTGATTTTGTTGAGCAATTGATATAATTTCACTCAATAAAACCTACCGCGATGCTTTGTGAAAAGAGCCAGGTGTAGAAAATATTGCGGCTAGATTTTAATTGATTTACTAACATTGGCTTTCATACTATAGAAAAGTTTCATTAATATCAATACTTTAACCAATGTACACCTTGGAAGTGTACATTGGTTAAATGCGCAATGGTCGAGCCCCGACGCGGATAAAACGCTTACGGGGTTCGGTACACTTCGCACTTATCGCACCCCCTTGCGGGATGTGCGGGGCGGGTTCTTGCGGCGATTCTCGAGGATGCGCCGCACTTCCTCTTCAACCTCAGCCATGGTTTTTTTCTCTGACTCTTCGTCAAGAGAAAGGATGATTGAGCCCGGATTATCGGGATCCGAGACTCCAAATCCACCGTTTTTTCGAGGCACTATATCTATCGGCATGCCTTGCCCCTTTCAGGCCCGGAATGGGCGGGCTGAATATAATTTTTACATCCAATCCGCCTACTCAAGGAAATACCCGCCTACGCTCATTGTCTTCGCTACGGCGAGGTTGATGGCCGAAGGCCATCAAAAAACCCCGCTGACCGGGGTGATTTTGCACATTAACTTTCCGATACATCTACATATTCAACCTGCAAAAACCACCCGTTATCTGGGGCATAATGAGACATTTCTTGTGACCAAACCAGTTTTTTGCAGTTGTATTTTTCATACTTTAATATACTAATCCTGTGGATAACTTTTGTCAATATGGGCGGAAAGGCCGAACTCTAACCTGCAAATGAGCAGATTAGAAATCGGTTCTTCCCGTCCTACCAAATCGTCCCGCCCTTGCAGCCGGCCGGGACGCAACTTTCGACCTGTTCGAGGATGTCCGGGCCGTAAACGGCCTCGGCGCCGCTTTCCTTTAGCAAATCGAGGAGGTGCTCCCCATACCGTGCCGGGGGGTTTTCCAGATAGATAACTACCTGGGCATACGCCCGTGAACAGGCAAGGAGGATTCTAGTCCCCTGCCCGTGGTATTGGATATCGGTCAGCCAGCGGTGGCCCAGTACCACCAGCCCGATCTCCCACGGCCTTGCCCGCTCGGCGATCTCTTCCGCGTCGAGGCCAAGCGGAACAAGCTCAACCTGGAAGCGGGAAGAAAGGAGACCTTTTAGGAACGAGATCGTTTCACGGTCTCCGTCATCCAACAACAAAACTTTTAATCCTTGGGGCATTTCCTGTGCCCTCCTTTCTTTCGTTCGAATCTGTTACATCGTCCACCCGATTGCGGGCAATATTCGAACCCGAAAACTTCTATAATTAAAACATATTTTCAATAATTATGCAATAGCCCAGCCCTAAAAAGGGCTGGGCTCGAATTTGCCGGAGCGAATTGGCATCGCCTCAATCCTCCCCCGCTTGTCCGTCGGGAGGTTTGATAACCGAACCGGTTCTATTTCTATAGTCGCAGACGGCTTTCCAAGCCGCCCCCGACTCGTCAAAGGAACCGATAATTTTACCGACCCCTTCTTTGCCGTAAGGAAAGAAAACGACATGATTATCGTTTCCCTCCCTTATTACCGTAACATATCCGCTTTCCATCCTACCCCTCCTTTCCGGCATCTCGACCTGCCACAGTCGGCAAATCGGGAACCAAAAACTACCTATTTGACAGCGTTATTGAATACCCCTCCGCCAACCCAAAGGGTCCCCTTTGGGGCTCAGGTTTGTTTCGAATCCTACGGGTTCGCAAACAAATCTTCGCTTCGGAGGGTTGTTTTTTACTCCCGTAAAAAACAAAAATCCGCGGGCTTGCCGCGGTTGCTTCTATTCCAATCCTTGCCTTAACTTATCAAAAAGCGTCCGCGGTTCCGTGGATATTCTTGGCGACTTTAATAATGAGTAAGGTTGCTTGTCTCATTGTGATGCCATTCTAAACAATCAGTCGGAGCATGTCAAGTCGTATCGGGATAGTTATTGGAATAATTAGCGGTTCTCACCGAATATTTTGGTAATTACCTCTTCGGTATCAGGATCGGAGATTGTGATATTTTCAATATCAAAAGTTGAAAAAACATCTTTAACAATGCTTCCCAGTTCACTTTTCGACGCTCGGATGGTGCCAAGATTGTCCTCTAGATTTTTCTTGCCCGACATTTTGGCGAACTTCTCTTTTTCGGCCACATCTTTGAGATAAATCTGGATTTTTTTCTCCGGCGCATACTTTTCTTTTAATTTTGATAATTCCCCGTCATAAATCTTCTCACCTTTATTGATAATCACCACCCGTTTGCACATCTCCTCGATATCGCCCATATAGTGGCTGGTTAAGATCATCGTGCATTTCCGCTCCCTGTTGATATTGATCAAAAATTTCCTGATTGCCTGTGAGGAGACGACATCGAGCCCGATTGTCGGTTCATCTAAAAATATCACTTTCGGGTTATGCAGGAACGAAGCCGCCAGTTCGCATTTCATCCGCTCGCCTAGCGACATATTGCGAAGTCTTCTGTTAATGACCTCTTTCATGCCGAGAATCTCGATCATATCATCAAGATTTTTCTTGAAATCATTTTCCGAAATCGAGTAAATATCTTTCAATAAATGGAATGAATCAATCGCCGGCAGATCCCACCAGAGCTGATTTTTCTGACCCATTACGATGGCGATCTGGCCGAGGAATCGGTAATCCTTTTCCCATGGAGTGAAACCGAGGACTTTTGCCTCTCCGGAAGTTGGATAAATGATACCGGATAACATTTTCAAATATGTTGTTTTGCCGGCTCCGTTTGGGCCCAGAAAACCGATAAACTCCCCTTCTTCGATCTCGATTGATAATTTGTTGACCGCTACTTTTTCCTCGCGTTGCATATGAAAAACATCGGATGGATTAAACCGTTTTTTTACAAATGATTTGGTCAGATTTTTTGATTCTATTATCGGCATAACAGGAACGGATGACTAATTATACTAATATCTAATAAACTAATTAAAACATGGTATTCTTTTTATTTTCACGCCATTTTTTGTGAACCTGAAGACCAACCCCAATTTGATTCCGCTTGATTTTAGATATTGGAATATTTGGGTGCAGGCATCTCTGTAACCTTGGGTACCGGATTTAAATTCTATAATTATTTTTTCCTCTACCAGAAAATCAAAATATCTTTTCGCTATAACTTTGTCATCTAGCTTCAATGGACAATATAATTCGCGTTTATACTCCAACTTTGTATCCTTTAGTAGAGATTCAAAAACATCAGAATATATTTTCTCGTTCTGACCAAACCCGATTTCATTGTCAATCTTGTAGGCCATCCCGACCAACTTATAACTCAATTCGGGATAGATTAATTCTCTCATGGTTAGATTCGTCTATTTGTTATTGGTAAAATTCGTTATCCATTCCTGGTTGTCAGCTGGATGCTGATCCATAATTTTTTTCGCCAAACTGCCAGAGCATTTTGGTAATTACCGAAAAGGCAAATGTTACAAGAACCATATAAACAATATACTCCGGTTCGGGAGGGTAGAAAAGTGTCCGCACCGGTAGATATGAGACGGCCATAATCGGAAAAAGTGTCATTAACCCGATTTTAATCAGTCGCGGGAAAACACCGATTGGATACTTCATAAACTGGCTCATCCGGCCCATCATAAATTGCAGAGAAAAACCCTTCACTGTCCAAAATATTGGGATAATTGGTAGGGCCTGAAGAAAATAAAACAAGATAAATGAAAATATTGTCAGGAAAAGAAACCATATAATATTGATGAAGCCCAATTCAAAATTCCCCTTCTCCAAGGCGTAGCCAAGAATTCCGAGATAAAAAATTGCCGTAATGAAATCAAAAACGCGGGGGCGGCTGAATGAAACCAGGAACATAGAGTCGATCGGTTTGGTGACATAGAAATCGTATTCCCCAGTCCGGACAAGCTCACTGGCCATTTTCCGGATTCCGCCTCTAGTAAAACCGTTATTTATTTCAACTACAAAGCCGCCGAAACCGTACAGAAACAACACCTGATAGAAATTCCAACCGGCCAGATTTTGGGTATTGCTGAATAAGACATCAAAAAAGACGATCGCCACCGCGATTTCAACGATATGAAATGCAATGCCCGAAATCAGATAAGCCGGCATCTTTGAATCGCGGATGTAGGCGTTTTTCAAAAGCCGCCAATTTATTTTTAGGTATTTATTCATCTTCCCGTCCCGGTGTATCGTTTAAGGCCATTTTTATAAACAAAATAGAAGATAATATAAAATACTGCTGTCCAAATAAGTATCCAGCCCCAGGCCTGGTAAATCTGGGTTAAACTTAACTTTCCAAGATATATTCCGGCCGGTATGTCGAAGAGATATTTGAAGGGAAGGATGTTGAATATTCTACCGGCGGCGCCTGCCAAAAAGATGAGTGGGAAAACTCCCCCGCCCAAGAATGATCCAAGGTAGTTGACCAAATTGATTGTCGAATCCTGATCGCCGTAGTAAAAAGTCAGAGAGTGAAAAATTAGATTAAATGCCATGTTCATTAGAAATGCTAAAAGCAGTGTGATAACGAAAAACACTGCGTTCTGCCATGTTGGAAATGAGATGTAGGGCCGTGCTGTTAGGTACATGAAAAACCAGAACGGGAGATAAATTAAAACATTCAAAAGTATCTCTGCGAAAGTGTAAATATATTCGATCGCTTTGACGCTCCATGGTTTGATCAAATCATTTGTAAAATAACCATCCCAAATATTTTCTCCCATATAAATTGCACCAGCGAGGTCAAATCTGAATATGAACGAGGTTATAAAATAGTAAGTGACAGTGTTGGTAAGGGAGTAACTGTTGATTTGAGTAACTCCACTTTCTGTATAGATAGTTTTCCATAGAGCGAAGAAGATGTAGAAAAATACCATATTGATGATAATAAACATCACAAAATCGACTTTATAAGCCGTCGTGTTTTTCAAACTTACTTTAAAATATGATAAATATTTTTTCATATTAAAAAAAATGCACAGGTGAGCCGGGAATACCGGCCCGGCTCACCCCAGTGCTGTCGCCCCTTAAACCGGAACCGCCGACTCAACCAAAACCTTTCGCCTGACACCGTCGCAGGCTAAAACCGGGCCAATGCAGGCACCGTAACACTTCGGCGCCTTGAGGGGACATATGGCTCGGCAGTCGGCGCAAAGGCAAGGTTGGCCATTGGTCGTCCGAAAATAATTCCCGTTCCTCCGGCATTTCCCTAATCTCATAGAACAAGCCCTCCCTTGTTTCCACACTACCAAACTATCATAAGATTTATCGAAATTGCAAAAGAATTACTTAAAGCTTAAATAATTCTGAAATAGAGCCAGATGATAAGTTATCCACAGTCTACCAGCTACCGCCACCGCCACCTCCTCCACCACCGGAAAATCCGCTTCCTCCTGACGAAGCCGAGGACGGATTGAAGGCCAAGCCGGAGTTTGTCGAAGTCGTAAAAGTAGCCGAATATCGAAATTATCGCTCCCGAAATAATTAAGCTGATAATCCCGACAGCACCCAAAAATGTTCCGATCCAGGATACAAATTGGAATTTGGTTCGGAACTTTATCTCGAAAATTTTACTCGAAATTCTTGAGTTCTTTGCGAAGTTTTTTCGAGTTTGGGCAGATTATTTCCAGTTCCCGCCAAAATTTTTTCGAATGGTTGAATTCTATCAAATGCGCCAACTCATGGCAGATAACATAGTCGCGTAAATGCTCCGGAAGCAAAACCAATTTCTGGCTAAACGATAAATTGCGGTTGCGGTGGCAAGTCCCCCAGGTCCTTTTGTTATTCCTGATTTTTATCTCCATATATTCTAAGCCGTGTATTTTGGATAGTTCGGCCACTCTTTTTACGATTGAGATTTTGGCAAACCGTCCTAAATTTTCTTTTTTAATAATTTGGCCGTCAATTTCGAATTGATCCAATTCATCAAAATTATTTTGCGGTCGTGACAAGATTTTCTTCCAATGTTTAATGATCCAATCCTGCCGCTGGCGTAACATTTCTGAAACCAGATTTTCTTTGTGCCAAACTCTTTTCGGCAAGACGATTTTCAAACCGTCGTTTCGACTTATTGAAAGACGAGAATATCGGGCTCTCCCGCTTTCATAAATACTGCATGATAAATCCAGGCCAAAAACATTTTCAATTTTTCCAAGTAATTTTATTTGGCTCATTTTTATATCATTTTTTTTGGTTAGACGGGACATGGCGCAATAAAGATATTACCTCTTCGTCGCTCACTTGATCAAATTCTTCATAGTAGGCGCCAACCGCGCCCATAAATTCAAGAGGAACATTTAAGGCGACCGTTTCGTCCGCCTCCACCTGAATCTTTCCGGCAATACCTTCTTTAAATATCATCTTACTCCTTCCGTCCTGATGATTATACCAAATAAGTACACCCCCGGAGTGGACTTATGGTGCTGTTAGGCGGCTTGACCGAAATGCTATAATACAGATGCTCCGTCTGTGGCTTAAATTGGGCGAACACGTTAAATTAGGATTTCATCATATCGATGAGCGACCCTGTCGGATGACGGGGCTGGACCAATATTTAGCCGGACCTTGGTCCGGCTGTGCGGTTACCCACTTGGTTTATAACGGCCAATTTATAGTTCGGGCGGGGCTTTATGTTCAATACGGGGAGTAGCATAGTCCGGTTAATGCGCTGGGCTGGGGGTCCAGAGATCGGAGGTTCAAATCCTCTCTCCCCGACCAAAAACTGCCTTTGGGCAGTTTTTTTGTTTTTAAATGTTTTACTAATTGCCAATATTTGATAGAATTAAAAAAGAACCAGTTTTGTTGTGATTTTTTATTTGTATTGCCACGAATCAATAACTTAGATTATTAATACAGGCACATATCTATGGCGGAGTCGCAGATAAAAGTCCATTCGGCCTATCTGACATCAAAAGACAAATTAGACGACAGGTTCCTTTTCGCTGGAAAAGTGGATAAACCTGAGTTTAACGGCTTTTTCTTCTATATTATTGAGATTCTCTCCCCCTGGTTTCCTTCCTCAAAAGTCAAGAAAGAAATTCTAGCTGTTCTCGAACAAGCAACCGACGAGGAAGGAAACGAGATATTTTTTGAATCTACGATAGTCAAAATCAATGAAGCCCTTGACCAGCTGACTCAATCGGGCGAAAAAGAATGGATTGGAAATCTCAACGCTCTGGTCGGTTTGGTTTCTGAAAATGATCTATATATTGCCCAGACCGGTACGATCGCCGGCTATATTTTTCGAAAAGGCAATATTTCGGCAATCACCGAAAAAAATATTCCCGCCTCCGCTCCCCTGCCGATTAATACTTTCACCGACATAACTAATGGAATAATCGTCAAAGGCGACCGGCTGGTTTTCGGAAACACGGAACTGTACAACCATTTGTCATTGGACAGGATTAAAAGTTTTTCCGAAAACCGCTCTTCTCGTGAATTAATCTTGGATATTGACCGCTTTTTCAAGCGGCTCAAGAACACCTCGGTCAACGCCCTCTCAATCGAAGCCAACAGCCGAGAGGAGATTGAGGGGCGAGAGTTAAATGATCTTCCGGAGGTCTTCTATATCGACCAAGCCGAGGAAACTATACTGGCCAAGACCAAAAAAACCTTGAAGCCGGTATATGAAAAATCAAAAGTTTACAGTGGAAAACTTGTTGAAAATATTAAGGTCTGCTACCATCATCTCAAGGAAAAACGGGTCGAAAAACACGGAGCGCAAATAACCCAGTCCCACGCTGATTATTCAAACACAGACACTCCTCCGGAAGGAAAAACAGAACGCCACTCCGGAATAAGTGTGAATAAGTACTCCGACAAATCAAAACCGGTCATTAATGTTCTAAATAAAATATTAAAATTGACCACAAACTTCATTACAAAATCTCTGCTTCCGGAAAACCGCAAATACTTATATGCCGTGTTGATAGTGATAATCCTTTCATTCGGCTATTTAAAGATTAAGGAAAATAACGAAGCCAAAACAAAACAAAACGAACAGCTTTCGATCTCCGAATCATACGACCGGGCCAAAGAGCTTTACTCAAAAGCGAAAGACGATCTCTCGCTTGGCAAAAGCGAGGGGCTGACTGAATTGGTTGACGCTCTCGCTCTGGCCCAAAAGGCGGCTACAAAAGACGCGATGAAGGAGAAAGCGACAATTCTAATAAGGGATATAAATAAAACTCTTGACCAGAAAACCGGAACTACCAGATCTTACGACCAAAATGCTCTGTTCGATTTTAACAATACCGTTAGCGCCAGCATTGCAGTAGGCATGGAAATCTTTATTATTAATCCGGAGGGTAAAATCTTTAGCTCCAATACAAGAGAAAAGGAGGTAACGCTGGTTTCTTCGATCGGAAAAACCAACGGCGAGGCGATAGATATTTCCTATACCAAAACCGGCAATAAATTAGTAATACTGACCAACGGACAAAAGGTTTTGACGTTTGATATTGCCGCAAAAACATTTAATGCCGAGAAAAATGCCGATACCGACAAATGGGAAGAGGCCGATAAAATCCAAAGTTATGTTTCAAACATCTACCTCTTGGATAAAATAAACGGCGAGGTTTGGAAACATACCGAATCGGCGACGGGATTTTCAAAAGGTTCGGCCTATCTTGATACCAGGAAGGTCGGCATTAAAGAGGCGGTCGGTTTTGCTATTGATGGAGACATTTATATCTTACAAGCCGATTCCAGCGTGGCTAAATTCTCCAAAGGCGCCGTTGATGCCGCATTTTCAATCAAGGGCCTACCCGTTCCTTACGATAAAATAGAATCTCCAACCCAAATATTTACCGACGCCGATACGCCTTATTTATACATTTTAGATAAAAAAATGAATCGAATTGTCAGATTCTCCAAGGAGGGAGAATTCAACCGCCAATATATAATCGACGGGGTCTTAATTGACAAATTTTATGTCAACTCCAAATCGCAAAAGGTCTGGGCGCTTTCTGGCAGCAAGATTTATGAAATTGATATTTAATAACAATTTAATCGGAGGGTTTATGTGGAGAATTTTATTAACGATATTAATCGGAGCCGGAATTGCCGGCGGGGGCGCTTGGTACTACGCCGATTACAAGTTCGAAAAAGACAAGAGTGATCTCGAATCCCAAAAGACCACCTTGGAAACTAAAATTAAAGCTGTGAAAAACGCCGCCGGCAATTCGACATCGACAACATCTGCCAGTTCGAATACTTCTGCGAGCTCGACATCAGCAACGACCTCAACCTGCGGAACCGGCAAAACCGCGGCGGCGGCAACAACCGGATTTACTTTCTGCTATCCTTCCGATTGGACCGTAACCACTCCCACAAATAAACCAGGCGGAGTAGCTCATTACGCTAAAGTAACCACCGCTGATGGCCATAGTTTTACGATCTATAATCCGGTTCCAACTATGGGTGCCGAGGGCTACAATACGACAAATGAAAAAGATATTACCTCAACTTCCGGTTTATCTTTCCGTCGCACCTACGGCGCGGCCGACGGAGTGATCAATACCGAAAGCAACTGGATTTATTCAGCCGCTTCGTCAAATATCAGCTCAGACAATGTTAATTCAATTATTTTCTACGGTTTTCCGACAAATATCGCGACCGCGTTTGCGGCACAACTTGATCAATTAGTCGGAACACTTGGTTTGGTTCCTTAAATTATTAATTAAGCAAAGGAGTTTTATGAACCCGATATTGAAATATATTCTGTCCCTGATCCTGTCGATGGGAGTCGTTGGCGGGAGCGTTTGGTACTATATGGATAAAAAATTTGAGAAGCAGAAGGAAACATACAAGAGCCAGATCGCTGATCTGGAAAAGGAGTTTAAAGCCCTTAGCAAACCGGCGCCGGATGAAAATAATCAAGCTGAAAAAACCGTCAATTGGAAGACGCTGACCGATAAAACCTACAATTTGAGTTTTGAATATCCCGACACTTGGCCGGATGGCGCCGCCACATATGAAGCGGGAGTGGCCGATTCACCCCAACCGGTTAATCAAGATAGTATTTTGTTTGGTGGAAAATCAGAGGGAAACGGATATTATATCCGTGGCGCGACCGTCACAAAATATTCCGATTATCCCAATACCTCTGCCGCCACTCTGACAAAAATGAAAAATGTCTTTAACAATAAAAGCGCTGCTGGAGCCGAGAAATTGATGCTGCCGGGAGTCAACGCCGGTATTTTGGCCAATACCGCCCCAACTTACATTGCCACCGATGACGGCAAATGGCGCGGGGTTTATTACTTCGCCAATATCGGGCAGGCCTATACATCATATGTTTCCTGCGTTGTTCAAATGACGGACGGCACAAATAATATCGTCCAATTCTTATTCAGCCAGGACTCAAAGAAAGCGGCTCAATACCAAACCGGTCTTGGCGAGAACTCGCCCTTCTTGACCTATGTCAAAGCGCTTACAACCGCTTCAGATGAAACGGTCGTCACCAACTTTAACGATATTTTCCAGTATATGGCCAAGAGCTTAAAGAGTTTATAGAAATCTTATTAAACGGGCTCTAATGTCCTGGGTTTTTCGCGTCACATTTTTTCCGGGGCTTCGATATCGAGAATTTGTAGAGCGTTGGCGATTGTATGTTTTGTGGCGGTAATCAGAGCAAGGCGGGCGTTGGTTAATTCTTTATCTTCCGTCAATACTTGGCATTTGGTGTAAAAGTTGTGGAAAAGAGAGGCAATTTTGTAAGTATAGTGGGGGAGCAGCTGAATTTGATAATTTTCGATAATATCATCTAATATTTCCGGAAATTCCAAAATCCCTTTGATCAAATCCATCTCCGAGTTTTCTTTCAATAATTTCAGATCGGCGTTTTTGATATAAGAGCCGTCAATCTCCCCCGCTGAAATTGAACCGATCCGGCCGGTGCCGGACTTGGCCAAGATACTGCAAATTCTGGCATGGGCGTACTTGATGTAATAAACCGGGTTTTTTTCCGAAGTATCGGCCGCTTCTTTGATGTCAAAATCAAAAGGAGTGTTCGGATTTTGGGCTAGAATAAAATATTTAAAGGCGTCCGGCGCCACGCCGTTTTCAATCACCTCTTTTAGAGTTACGAAGTTGCCTTCTCTTTTACTCATTTTTAAAATCTCACCGGCATTTTTGAGTCGGACATATTGGTATAGAATGATATGGAAATTTTTAACATCGTAGTCGAGGGCTTCAACCGCCGATTTCAGACGGTCGATATGGCCATGGTGGTTTGCGCCCCAGACATCAACCAAAATATCGGCGCCGCGATCGAATTTATCTTTGTGATAAGCGATATCATCGGCAAAATAGGTCGGGGTCTGCCCCTGGTCGCTTCGTTTCAAAACGCTTTCCTTATCCGAAAACTCCGGATCGTTTTCCCGCTTGAACCACAAAGCCCCTTCTCTTCTGACGGTAAAATCCTTCTCTTGCAATAGTTCTATGACCTCATCGGTTTTGCCGGAACTTTGTATCTCGCTTTCCTCCATCCATTCATCGTAAGAAATACCGATCAGCTCGCAGGCCTCTTTAATTTGTCTGATTAATATCAGAAGTCCCTCTTTGGCAAAATATTCAACCAGTTGGGTGTGATCCTCAATATTCTTAAGTTCATCCTTTTTAGTCTTTTGAATTTCTTCTGAAATTTCTTTGACATAGTCCCCCGGATATCCGCCGACCGGGAATTCGGTTCGCTCATCATGTTTTACCTCATACCAATAACAAAGGGCGCTCCCCAATTTCTCAATCTGGACACCGACATCATTGATATAAAACTCCCGCCTCACCCTGAAACCGTAAAAGGTAAACAGGTTGGCGATCGATTCGCCAATCGGACCGCCTCTGGCGTTACCGATATGCAGGGGACCGGTCGGATTTGCTGAAACATATTCGACATTTGCCGTCTTGCCATTTCCGATATTAGATCTCCCGTAGTTTTCCTGAATGTCGAGTATTTTCTTTAATTCATCGTAGAAAAGCTTATCTTTTAAAAAGATGTTGATAAATCCCGGACCGGCCGCCGTTACGGATCTGATTATTTCCGACTTGTCCAACTCCAAAATCAATTTGTCAGCTACATCCTTGGACATATTTTCCCGGTTTGCTTTTGAAATTATCAATGCGATATTGGTCGCAAAGTCCCCCATCTCTTTTTTGGGCGGAGCAAGAAGTGAATAATCAGCCGGCATCGCAAAACCAACCGATCTGACGGCCTTTTCTATTTCGGTTTTTAATAGTTCAGTAATCATTATTTTATCTTGTAATACTTTAACTTCCCGACCTGGATTATCATCCCCGGTTTGGTGGTAATATCGGAAAAGGGATCGGTTATTTTGGCGCCGTCAATCTTAACTCCGCCCTGTTCGATCAATCGGTACGCCTCCGAACTCCCGGCAACTGCTCCAATATTAATCAGAAAGAGAGGAATTTTGAATGTCCCGGTTAATTCAACTTCTGGAATGTTTTCCGGAGTTTCTTTATTCTTAAACTGATCTATAAAACTGTTTTTTGCCGATTCGGCCGCCTCGGCGCTATGGTAAATTTTAACTATTTCCAAGGCAAGTGATTCCTTGGCCTCTCTCGGACCTTTCGACATCTCCGCCCCGACTGCGGCCTCGGGAAAATCGGTGCAAAGCTCAAAATAATCTTTTAATAATGAATCGGGAATAGACATAATCTTACCAAACATCACCGGCGGCGATTCGGTGATACCGACATAGTTTCCAAGCGATTTGCTCATTTTCTCTTTGCCGTCTAGTCCGACGAGTAGTTTCATCATCATGATTTCCTGCGGGGTCTGTCCGATTTTCTTTTGGAGATGTCTTCCGGCCAGAAGATTGAATCTTTGATCGGTTCCGCCCATTTCCAGATCAGCTTTCAGCGTTACCGAGTCGTATGCTTGCATAATCGGGTAGATGATTTCGTGAATACTGATGTCGATGCCGGATTTAGTCCTATTAGAAAAATCATCCCGCTCCATAATTTGGGCTACCGTGAATTTGGAGAGAAGCTGCAAAAGATCGTTGAAACTCATTTTTGAAAACCATTCCGAATTTCTCCGAATCTCCGATTTATCGACATCTAAAATTTTCCCGACTTGATCAAGATAAGTTTTGGCGTTAGTTTCAATCTCCTCATCGGTCAACATCGGCCTCGTTTTGCTTCTTCCTGATGGGTCGCCGATCTTGGTCGTATAGTCGCCGATCAAAAATACAATCTGATGACCCTCTTCCTGAAGTTCCTTCATTTTACGGAGAGCCACCGTGTGACCGAGGTGAATGTCCGGACTGGTTGGATCGACTCCCAATTTTACCCGCAATTTTTTTCCGGATTGGATTTTCGATTCGAGCGAGTTTCGATCGATAATTTCAATAACTCCGCGACTGAAAAATTCAATGTTCATTTATATTCCTCCCGACGCTTAAATCGATTCAATCTGACTTGATATTTAGTTAGTTTCAAACTATACTATATAACGATTTTCTCGTTTTTCATATTACCAATATGGTGGTATAATGTAAAGGAAACCAAATGAAGAAACTGATCTCTTTCAAAAATAAAATAAAAATACTGCATTTTTCGCCAAAAATTCTGAAAAAACGCAAAATTACCTGGAAAAAAGTCGGACAGTATTTTTTTGTCTTCTTCATAGCTATGCTTCTCTTGACCGGCGGCGCCTTTGCCTGGTTCTCAAAAGACCTGCCGACTCCGACCAAGATTGCGAACAGAAAAGCGACCGAATCGACAAAACTGTTTGACAAAACCGGCAAAATTCTTCTTTACGAGACCGGCGAGCAGAAAAGAACACTGGTTACAAGCGATCAGGTCTCCCAATATCTAAAAGACGCTACGATTTCGACCGAGGATGCCAATTTTTACGACCATCATGGTGTCGATCCGAAGGCGATCGCCGCCGCCGTCATTGAAAAAGTGACTGGGAAAAGGGTGTTGACTCGCGGTGGATCGACCATCACCCAGCAATATGTAAAAAATGCCCTTTTGAGCTCAAACCGGACTTTGACCCGAAAAATAAAAGAAGTAATTTTGTCTGTCGAACTTGAGATGATGTTTTCAAAAGATGAGATTTTGACAATGTATTTAAATGAAATCCCCTACGGCAACAACACCGCCGGCGCGGAAGCGGCGGCCAGAATGTATTACGGCGTACCGGCAAAAGATCTAACTCTGGCCCAAGCCGGCACGCTGGCTGCCATTCCAAAGGCACCGACTTATTACTCCCCCTACGGCGTGCACGCTAAAGAATTGGTTAATCGAAAAAACTATGTCTTGGACCGGATGGTCAGCGCCGGAAAAATCTCAAAAGATGAGGCCGAGAAAGCCAAACAGGAGGATACGACAACAATCGGCACGGCCCTGAAGCCAAGACGGGACAATATGCTGGCTCCCCACTTTGCAATGTATGTTTTGGAAAAAGTGGCTGATGAATACGGTGAGGAAAAGATCCAAAAAGAGGGCTTAAAAATTATCACAACGCTTGATTATGAAATGCAGAAAAAAGCTGAGCGGGCGGTTAATGACGGCACCGCTAAAATTTTGAAACACGGCGGAAGTAATGCCGCGATGGTGGCGGTTGATCCCAAAACCGGTCAGATTCTTTCAATGGTCGGATCCCGCGATTATTTTAATACTGAAATTGACGGCAATGTAAATGTTACCGATTCCCTGCGTCAGCCCGGTTCTTCCTTCAAACCTTTCGCCTATGCCACCGCATTTAAGAAAAAGGAGTTTTCTCCCTCGCGAATCATTTATGATGTCCAAACCGATTTTAATGGTTATATACCCAGAAACTACACTCACAACAACTTCGGTCCGGTTACAATCCGAACCGCTCTTTCTAACTCTTTGAATGTGCCGGCCGTAAAAATTCTCTCTCTGGCCGGAATGGACAACACTCTGCGAACGGCGGAAGATTTGGGAATTACCACTTTAACTCAAAGGAAACGTTACGGACTTTCATTGGTTCTTGGTTCCGGCGAAGTAAAACCAATTGAGATGGCTGGCGCTTTCGGCGTTTTTGCCAACGGCGGTGTCAAGCATGACATAAATCCGATATTAAAGATTTCCGATTCAAAGAATAAAACTGTATATGAATACAACGCCGAAAAAGATAAGGGCAAAGAGGTGCTCGACCCGCAAATCGCTTATGAAATTTCCAATATTCTGTCAGACAAGATAACTAGAACAATGGTATTCGGCGCCGGCACTCTGCTTAATTTCCCCAACAGGACTGTAGCGGCCAAGACCGGAACCACTTCTGATTTTAAGGATGCTTGGACAGTCGGTTACACCCCCTCTCTTTCGGTTGCTGTTTGGGTCGGGAATAATAATGCCAAACCGATGGGTTCGGCCGCCGACGGTTCGGTTGTCGCCACCCCGATATTTCGCGCTTTTATCGACAAAGCGCTGGAGGGCATCCCCTCGGAAGAATTCGTCAAACCGGACGGCATCGTCGAGATGGAGGTTGAAAAATATTCCAATAAAAAACCAAGTCAATTCTCAAAAGAAAAGACAAAGGATATCTTTGCCAGCTGGCAAGTTCCGGATGATACAGATGGTGTCAATTTGCAACTAAGATTTTGCAAGGGTTCGAACAAATTGGCGCCAGACGGTTTCCCCGAGGCCCTGACCGATACTAAAGTAATTTCCATAATCCACTCCGAACGGCCCGATTACCCAAACTGGGAAAATCCGGTCGTCGCTTGGGCTCAAGCCAATGGGTTTTTTACCGGTAACATTCCAAAGGATTTCTGCAATACCGAAGAGGTTACACCGGCTGTTTCAATCACCGCTCCGGGAAACAACGACAAAATCAGCGGAAACTATACTTTTAAAATCTCAATAAATAATTCGATTAATATAACCTCGGCTGAATATTTTGTGGATAGTGTCTCGGTCGGCAGAAGCGAATCGTCGCCTTTTTCACTGGTCTACGACACCGGGAGCTTATCAACATCTTCGGCCCACAAATTAACCGTGATAGTAACCAGCGAATTTGGAGTAACGAATAAAAATGAAATAAGTTTTTATATCGATACTGATACAACCGTTCCGACAATCAGTAATATCGTCTCGGTTCCTCTCTCCAATTCGGCGACAATAAGCTGGTCGACGGATGAAAATGCCACCTCTCAAGTTTTTTATGACATCATTTCCAGAAGCGATACCAGCAATTACATCAGTAAAACTGCTCAATCGACCGTCTATACCAAAAACCACAACGCTACTCTGACTACTTTAAGTCCTAGCACACAATATTACTATCGGGTTGTCTCAATTGATGCCAATGGCAATACTGCGACATCGGAGGAGAAGAATTTTACAACCGGCAGCTAGAGCCTGTTTAATAACTGCTCCCAAAAAACAGAAGTGAGCATATTTAGATCTTCTCCAATAAATTGCCGATGTTTTTAATGTTTTCGATTGTGTTGAAACCAAGTTTTTTGGCTTCTTTTATTCTGTCCCTTTCTCGCTTTACACTCCTAACCTCGCCCGACAAACCGACCTCGCCAAAGATTACGATTTTTTTAGGAAGCGGGACATTTTTAAAAGACGAAACAATAGCTGAAACCACCGCCAAATCAACCGCCGGTTCATCCACTTTCATACCGCCGGTGACATTGATATAGACATCAAAACTCGAAAGGTTGATTTTAGTTGTCTTGGTGATGACCGCTGCGAGGAGGTTCAAACGGTTCAGATCAAAACCCGAACTCATCCGGCGCGGATAGCCGAAGTTGGATGGCGCAACCAAAGCTTGAACCTCGACAAGGAGAGGCCTGGTGCCTTCAAGAGTCACGGTAACGGCGCTCCCCGGCGAGTTTTGTCTTTCTTTCAAAAATACATCAGATGGATTGGGAACCTCAACCAATCCCTTTTCATCCATTGAGAATATTCCGACTTCATTTGTCGGTCCAAAACGGTTTTTGACTCCCCGCAGTATTCGAAGATCGTGATATCTATCCCCCTCGAAATATAAAACCACATCGACCAGGTGTTCCAGCATCCTCGGTCCGGCCAGATTCCCCTCTTTGGTCACATGGCCGATAATAATAATCGGGATATTTTCCTCTTTTGATAATCGCTGAAGATACAAACCGCATTCCTTGACTTGGACAATGCTACCGGCCGTTGAATCGATTGAAGACAGACAAACGGTCTGAATTGAATCGACGATTAAGAGTCGCGGTTTATTGATTAGTATTTCGTGCTTTATCGCTTCCAAATCGCCGTCTGAAACAATATCTATATCTGAATCGGCAATTCCCAACCTTCTGGCCCGTTCGCTGATTTGTTCGACCGATTCCTCGGCCGAGATATAAAAAGTATTCGAAATTTTGGCGCAAAGTTGAAGAACAAGCGTCGATTTACCGATTCCCGGTTCCCCGCCAAATAGAATTAATGATCCGGGGGTAATTCCGCCGCCGGCAACGCGATCGAACTCCGCAATTTCGGTTTTTATTCTTTCAAAATTGTTATCCCTCTTAGCGATAATTTTTGAAACCTTAATCTCTCTTTTCTGCGAACCGGTTTTCCCGCTAACTTTAAATTCAATTATAGTATTCCAGGCGCCGCAGGCGCCGCACTGCCCGGACCAAGCCGCGAATTCATTGCCGCAATCGTTGCAAATATATGCTGTCTTATTTTTCTTCATGTTTTCTTATATCAATAATATTTAGGGAAATATCCTCCCGGCCGTTCCAATTATCCTCATCAATCGAAAATACTATATCATACAATTCTCCCGATGAGTCAAAATAACTGATATTGTCAAAATTAAAAAAGATTGTCTTGATTCTTTGCGACTTTTTGCCGATATATGAAGACAAATGTTTTTTAGTTCCACCGACTAACCGTAACTGGTTAAATGTTACGGCCGAGAGTAGGAACACCGGCCTCGGATTGCCTAAACCAAATGGTTCCAATTGCTCCAATGTTTTATACAACTTTCGATTCAAATCTTCGATATTTATTTCAGCGTCTATCTTAAGTTTTTTTATTAATTGTTCCGGATTTATTTCTTTTGCCGATATCTCGGTTAATCTTTTAGAGAATATTTCATAATTATTTTTCGTTACCGATAGACCAGCCGCGCCGCTATGGCCGCCGTATTTAAGCAACAGGTCGCTTGCTTTATCCAAGAGGGAAATTATATTTACGCCGACCACACTCCTAGCACTTCCTGAATACTCTTTTTTTGATTCCGAAAATATTATCACCGGCCTGGAATATTTTTCAACCAGTTTGCTTGCGGGCGGCCCGATTATACCCTTCGGCCAATCACCGGCCAGAATGATGATATTATTTTTCTGGTATTCATTCTTTTCAATTATGTTTTCGGCTTCGGCATAAACCTTGTCCATCTGTTCTTGCCGTTCAATATTTTTCTCGTTCAACCAAACGGCGAGTTCTTTAGCTTCCATTTTGTCTTCTGTTATCAATAATTCCAATGATCTGACACCATGATCAATTCTGCCCGGCGTGTTAATCCTTGGACCGATTTGAAATCCTACCGTGTAAGTATTAATTTTTCCCGGATCAATTCCGGCGGCGGCTAACAGTTCTTTCAGGCCAAGATTTTTCGTTTTTGAAATTACAACCAAACCGTATTTGGCCATTACCCTGTTATTTTTGACCAGAGGAACCATATCGGAAATAGTCGAAATCGCCGCCAGATCAAGATTCCATTTGATAAACTTCTCGTCTATTTCCGGAAATTTATTTGATAGACCGGTGATTAATTTATAGACCACGCCGCATCCGCAGTATTCGGTAACATTTTTATTTACTCTAAGTTTGGGATTGATAACCCCCGCCGCTTCCGGTATCTTTTCTCCCGAGAGATGATGGTCGGTGATAATCAAATCAATATTTTTATTACGGCAGTATTTTGCTTCATCGATATTCTTTATCCCTAAATCAACAGTAATAACAATTTTGCACTCTTTTCCAATCAGATAATCAATTCCTTTCTTGTTTAGGCCATAACCCTCATCCCTGCCCGGAATATAAAAATAGGCCGTAATACCGATTTTTGTAAGTGTCCTATACAGCAAGGCGGCACCCGGAATCCCGTCGGCGTCATAGTCGGCAAAAATCCCGATTTTAATACCATTCCTTTTCGCCTCTATAATTTTTTCAACAAATATCTCCTGATCCTTGATTTTCTCATCATTGTTCAGAAGAATTTCAAAATCGGGATTTAGAAATTCTTCCCTATCCCCTTTTTCTATAGATCTATTGAAAAGTATCTGATCGAGGAGATTGTGATATTTTCTTTCCGCCACTTCCCACAATTTATCCATATTGTTATCCGCGTATTATTATTTAAAATAGGCCCAGCCGTCGATTCGAAGATCAATGTACTCCTTGACTTCACCGCCTTTCGCCACAATCACCCTCTTGAGATTTTCCAACTGTTTTCTGCTGCTTCTTGTGGTATTGAACTTTACATAATAACCGGCTTCTGTGAACAGATTGACATCAAAGGTTGTCTCCTCGACTTCAAAATATTTCGGTTTTGTCCCCGAGTAACCCTCAAACTGACTGTAAATATTTTCTATAAAGACGACAAAACTGGACGGAACCAATTTCATCGATAATTCCACCGGTCGGTTTAATTTATCGGTTACGACCGGCATCGTACCGATTTCTATGTCGCTATTTAATTTTTTAGCAATTTCTCCCTGTGAGGATATCAGGTATTTTTCATTATTGGTCTGCCAGATAATTTTACTCTCCCGTTCAACCACAATAATTTTCAGAGCGTTGGGCAAGCCCCGATATATTTTAAGCTCTCTTATTTGAGGCGTATTTTTCAATATATCGCTTTGTGCTTTTTCAATATCAAATAAAAATACATTGCTTCCCTTCGACAATTTTGACATCAAATCTTCCGACGAAATATTGGTGTTTCCCTCAATAATTACATCCTTGATTTTAAAAACGCCTGAAAAGAATAAGAAATAGCCGGAAGTTGAAATAATTAACATTGCAAGAATTATTTTATAAATTATTCTGTACCGCGCGGTATCGTTTTTAGATCGGAGATCTCCGGTATTGATAAAAGAGGAAGAGAATGCTCTGTCCTTTGTTGAAAATAACCGGCTTCTTTTTTTAAATCGAAACTTTACCATTGTCCGATATACTCAATTCTTTCAGTAATACTATGCCCACATTTTTCTAAGATATTATCCCTTGCTAAATCGGCTAGCGCTCTAATATCCTCGGCCCGGGCGTTTTTACGGTTGATGATGCAATTTGGGATTTCTCTGGAAAATTGCGCTCCTCCAATCTTTTGTTTCTTATTATTTACTCCCTCTAATAATTGATCGATTTTTTCTTCACTTTCAAGATCCGTATCAAGAAAGAAATTGATTATGCTTTGTTGTGTCTCGACCCTGCTGAACTTCTTGGCGACTAAGGACTCCTTCATTAAACGCAATATTTCATCCTTCCGTCTCTTTATCAATTGGACTCTTGCCGTAAGAATTATCGGTTTGTGAGTATTGCTAATATCTTTAATAAACGACGAATTCAGACAAAACTCCATCCTGTTGCAGGAAATATTTTCGTATTTAATGTCTTTTCCGTCTTGGATCAGGACTGTTACTGATTTGACAAAGTCGCTTATTGAATAATCTTTATATTTATAATTGCCATAGATTGCACCTCCGACTGATCCGTCGTAACCATTTAAAAACTCCAATCCTCCCAAGTCTCTTCCTGCAGAGTAATTGATAAAAGAAGGAAGGGTCACTCCGGAATCAACAATTGCCTCCGAACCATCCGGACCGAATATTATATTATTGCTGATATTCTTGATTACCAACCCGAAGAATCCTCTGTCCGAGGGAACGACATCGCAACCCTGTCCGATTACCAGATACGGTATTTCATATTGAATGGCCAATGATACCGCTTTAATTACGCTTTTAATATCTATGGCCAGATAGTAATATGTGCAAACCCCGCCGACACCGATTTTGGAAAGATTAGATAATAGATAGTTAAACTCGACAGTTTCACCCAGTTCGGCTTGAAGTTCTTTGTAAATCTCGTCATTCATTTATTAATAAATCAATCACCTTGTAAATCGGCGGGATTCCGATTGTTAGTAAAACCGTATTTGTGTTCAATTTTGATTTTAAATAATCGGCAATCTCCCGGTCGGTTTGCATAACTTTGGCTTTACCCTTGTTTTGATTGACTTTTTCTGCCAGACTTTCCGATGAAACATCCAGTTTTTTATCCCTGCCCGGTACGAAATATATCGGTTTGATTATTACCTCATCAGCCGATCCGAAAGCCTCTCCGAACTGTGTCAAAAGCGGTAATATTCTTTTATATTGATGGGGCCAAAATACAACAATCTTCTTTTTGTCAGGATATTTTTCATTTAACGCTTCGATCGTCTTTTTTATCTCGGTCGGATGATGACCGTAATCATCAATCATATCGGCACCGTTATATCGTCCGCGATATTCAAATCTGCGACGCGCCCCCTTGAAATTTGAAAGGACTTCTTTTGTAACTTCTTGATCAATATTTAGATAATCAGATAGGGCAGTTACCGCAAGTGCGTTATTGCGGTTATGTTCCCCGGGAATAGAGAGTTCAAATTTTAATTTATTGTATTTATCGGATTTGAATCCATAATAAACAACTTTTGTTTCGGTGTCTGATTCTGAAATTACCTCTTTGACATTTTCATCATCGGCGCAGGCAATAATCAGACCATCCTTCGCCACCCTCCCTAAATATTGTACAAAGTTATCTTTAATCTCCTCTATTCCTCCCGGAAAAGTGTCGAGATGTTCTTCTTCAATGTTAGTCAATATTAATATATATGGGTTAACATCTAAAAAGCTTTTGTCATACTCACAGACCTCGGCTACAAACCAATCGCTTTTACCAATTTTTAATACTCCCCCCAAATCTTTAACCTCTTCTCCAACCAGTATAATCGGATCAAGGCCGGCCTTCACCATCGTCAGACCGACCATGGCAGTAATGGTTGTTTTTCCATGCATTCCGGAAACGGCAATTAATTTCTTATCTTGAGTGATTTCTCCCAAGAGTTCCGATCTTTTAATAACCTTGATCCCTTTTTTTTGGGCTTGCTCAACCTCAATCCAACCGGGAGAACCGGGATTAACAGCCGATGTCCTGACTACGACATCAATGTCGGATCCGATATTCTCCGGACTATGGCCTCCGGTTTTGATATCTGAACCGCTGACCTCATTGCCAAGGTTTTTTAGATATTCTTTCAGACCCCTCATCGAGATTCCTTGATCGCCGATGAAATGATACCTCATATATTTACTTTCCGGCTTTCAGCCTTTCAATAATTTCTCGGGCAACAATTTTTACTCCATTATTGGGGAATAGTTTTGAAATGTTGGTTATTATTTTTTCCCGTTCCTCCTCATCTTTCCAAAGGTCCTCTACAGTTTTTAATAACGTTTCAGATCTTAATTCATTTTCCTTGATGATAATTGCCGCTTTATTTGTTGCGAAATACTCGGCATTTTTATCCTGATGATTTTGGGCCGCATCTTTCCATGGGATAATAATCATCGGTTTTGATTTGACGGCTACCTCCAGGATTGTGCTACCAGCCCTGGTAATGACGATATTTGCCAAATCCAATGCTTCAGACATATAATCGATTGAATCTATTTTTGAGAGCATCTCTGTCAAATAATAACCTCGTTTTTCTTCTTCTGTTAATTTGCTTTTAAATTCTCTTGAAATTTCAATACTGTGTTTTCCGGCTTGATGGATGATGTTAAAATCTTTAAGTAATTTCGGAACTATCTCAATGAATGTTTCGCTTAATTTTAATGATCCCTGACTGCCACCGGTCAATAATAAAACCGGTTTGTCATCTTTAAAACCAAAATGTTTTTTCTCGCCGGTTTTGCCGATTTCATAACCTTCCCGTAAAATCGGCCCGCTTTGTACTAACTTCTCCTTCTTAACTTGCGGAAAGTATTTAAGCGGGTAACAAACAAATACTTTATCGGCTTTTTTGGAAAACACTAAATTGGTTTTTCCGATTGAAATATCGGATTCGTGAATTGAATAAGGAATATTAAGCAAAATAGCAGCCCTAACGATTGGAAGAGAAACATGACCACCCTTCGAGAAAACATAGTCCGGCTTGATTTTTCTAAGCAACGATATTGATTGAGCAAAGCCAATAATTGCTTTTGAAAGTTCTATGATATTTTTCGTAGTCAAATATCGGTGAAGTTTCCCTGATTTGATTACGAGATAATTTTTCAAATCCTTGTAAAAATACATCTCCTCTGGTGTACCGGAACCAACAATTGTTATGTCCATATCCGAATCATCTTTTATTAATTGATTATAGAGAGCTATTATCGGGCCGGCATGTCCGCCGGTGCCGCCGCCAACCAATAATAATTTTGGGGGCATATTGTTATTCATTTTGACGCCTTATATTTTGAAATATTTATTAATATCCCGACTGCCGCTAAGAGAACTGTCAGGGAAGTTCCACCGTAGCTGATGAAGGGTATCGGTATGCCAGTCAAGGGAACGACCGAAAGCATAGCGCCGATGTTTATAAAAGCTTGGATGATAATCCAGGTGGTAATGCCGGTAGCCAGTAATCTTGAAAATGTGTCGGGCGCTTCAGAAGCAATTTTATATCCCCGAAGAGCCAACAGTCCAAACAAAATAATCAGTAACGAGGTCCGAAGAAACCCGTTTTCCTCAGCGATTATGGCGAAGATCGAGTCGGTATGGGCTTCCGGCAGGTAGAGAAATTTTTGCCGGCTTTGTCCGAATCCCAAACCCCATAACCCTCCTGAACCAATGGCGATCAGGGCGTTATTGATGTGATAGCCGGTCGAAGATGTATCGGTTTCGGGATTTAGGAAAGTAAGCAATCTTTGCATTCGATAGGGTTCAAATTTGATCATCAGATAGGCCAGAAGGGCTATTAGACCGCCACCCGTAATCAGATGATAGGCCGAAGACCCGGCGACCATAAAGATGACGCTGGCGACCACCACAAATATAGCCATGGTTCCCAAATCTTTTTGTAAAAATAGAGAATAGCATATCAAAGACATTGTGATTACAAAAGGAAAAAACATTCTTTTTATCTTTTCGTAATTCTCTTCTTTGCCCGCAAACCAACCCGAAAGATAAATTATCATGGTTAATTTTGCCAACTCCGAGGGTTGAAAATTAAATAATTTCAAATCAACCCATCTTTCGGAAGCGCCTCCGGTAATATATGGAATCAACAACAACATGATCGTGACCGGCAACATCCAGGGAGAATACCTTTTCCAAACCTGATAATTAACCGATTGGAGTATTATCCAGAAGAATATACCGACTACCACAAAGATTAATTGTTTTTTTAGATATAGTTTATCGCTCGCTTCATTTGTAATCTGGAGCGAATAATATTTTGAGACCGAGTAAATCATCACTAAACCGATAACGACCAGCGAAAAGACCGCTAAAGACAAAATGAAATCTTGTTTTCTTTTTATCCAATCCATATTTACAAATTCTCCACCGCTTTTTTAAACTGTTCTCCTCTATCTTTATAGTTTTTAAATAATCCGAAACTGGCGCAGGCCGGTGAAAGAATAACGACCTGTCCAGATTTGGCGATTTTCTTGGCATTTTGAACAATCGAGACCATATCGTTGCCGCCTTCGATTGCGGAACCGGCAAAACCGTTCTTGACCAGAGTATCGCCGATTTTTGAACCTTCGTCACCAACAAGAACAACGCCAACAACATTTGTGCCCGTAATTTCTTTTGCCATTTCCGTAAAATCAGCGCTTTTGCTACTGCCCCCCAATATCAGGATTTTATCTTCTGAAAACGCTTTGATGGCGGCAATGGCGGGGCCGGGATTTGTTCCAAAAGAATCATCAATGTATGTGATATCATCTTTTATCGCCACCAGCTCCAACCTGTGCGGCAGACCTCTGAATTCCGATACCACGCTTTTAATTAACTTCGGTTTGATTCCGAAATTATCGGCTACCAGCGCGGCGGCGGCGATATTTTCAAGATTGTGGCGCCCCAATAACTTAATCCCCTTTTGGTTACAGATTATGACTTCTTGATTGAGAACTAAAATAACCTCGGCTATTTTATCGTTATTCTGGCGAATATACGCTCGACACTTCTTATTTTCATCTTTTGAAAAATATTGTTTCTGGCTTTTGGAGCCAGATAACATCTCCTTTGGAAAAGTTGAATTGATATTTAGAATTGCTATATCGTCGGGATTTTGATGGGCTATTATATTGTATTTGGCCTGAATGTATTCATTATCATCATTATGGTAATCGAGATGTTCTTCGTAAAGGTTTGTAACAACGGCAACGCTTGGGCTGATCTCCAAATCCATCAGCTGAAAACTGGATAATTCAAGAACGACTATGTCGTCCGGAGTGGTCTCGTCAAGCAAGGTGATAGCCGGCAAGCCGATATTGCCGGCCAGATATATTTTTCTGCCCAAACCGCGAACCAGGAGTTCTTTAATTAAAGTTGCGGTTGTGCCCTTTCCTTTTGTACCGGTAACGCTCACAATCTGGGCCGGACAATTTTCAATAAACAGTTTAATCTGGCTCGATATTATTGCGCCTCGCTCTTTTGCCGCTACTATCTCCGGATTGAGATATGAAATTCCAGGAGAACGAAACAGGACATCGATGTCGCCAATATTTTTGAGATATTCCGGTCCAAGAAATTTAACTGTTTTTGGGTCTTCCAATATATTTTTGATTAAATCCAGGTTCTCCGGCTCTGATTTGGACACAAGTTCTTCTTCGGTATATTGATCAAAAACGGCGATGTTTTTCACTTCATTTTTTAATTTTTGATACAGGGAAAGACCCTCGACTCCGAGGCCCAGGATTCCGATCTTCTTATCTTTTAGATCTGCTATTTTCATTAGTTGCCTCTGCCGATAATCCCGATCACAATACCGGCGGCGGCGGCCACCATGCCGATAATCCAAAACCTCATGGTGATTTTATATTCTGGCCAACCGATTGCTTCCAAATGGTGATGAAGGGGCGACGAAATAAAAATTTTTTTACCTCTGATTTTTTTTGACAAATATTGAACCACAAAACTCAATCCCTCGATTAAGAATACAAGCGTAATTATCGGCAACAGGACGACAGAATTAGTCATAAAAGCAATGACGCCCAGTGTAATTCCAAGCGCCATCGAGCCGGTATCGCCCATGAAGAATCTGGCCGGAGGGATATTGAACCAAAGGAAAGCAAGAAGCGCTCCCATAACCGTGGCGCAGAAAGCGGCCAAGCCCTCTCGACCCTGCATTAGGGCGATTATAGCGTAGGCGCCATATGAATAAGCGAAGATGCCGCCGGCTAAACCGTCCAGGCCGTCGGTCTCATTTGAGGAAAAGGCCATCCAGACTAAAACGGCTACGAATAGTGGCACATACCAAAAACCGATTACATAATCACCCATACCTGGAATATGGATTTGATTCCATTCTAATTTGGTATAAAACCACCAAGCACCGGCGGCGGCAATTACGGTATACAAGATAAATTTATCCCAAAATCTCATTCCTCCGCCATTCGGTCCCTGTCCGCGGACATTCATCAAATCATCAACTGCTCCAACCACTCCGGTCGCAACGAGAGCAAAAAGCGGCAGCCAGGTCGAACTTCGTTCCAAATTGAATAACAAAGTTAATATCGCCACTGTAACCCAGATCAGGATACCCCCCATCGTCGGGGTTCCCTCTTTCTTGGCATGTAACTCTGAATAGACAGGCGTCTCTTTACCGGTCCGTATCCTTTTGCCTAAATTATTCTTATATAAAAAATTGGTAAACATTGGAGTCAGGGTAAAAGCAATCAAGAATGACGCTAAAGCTAGCCAAAGCATTTTTACCACATCGCTTGTCGAAATCAACAATAATTCCATCAGGCTCCTTTCTTATCTTTTTTAGAGATCCAAATTTTATTTTGTCTGACCAATAATTCTTTTGCTTTATTCTTATCTTTCATTAATACTTTAACCACTTCTTCAAAAAAATTCCTGTTTTGAGAGGCCTTTATTAAAACCAAATCATTTTCTTTCAAAAGAGTTTTTATTTTTGAAGTTAACTCTTTTCGGTTTGGAAAAGCGGTACCGGATTCTCCGAATGTCTCGACTTGTTTTTTTGCATTATCGCCGCAAAATATAGCCATATCAACCTTACCTTTGGCATATTTCGCTACCTCAAGATGGTGACTCTCCGACTCCCCGCCCAATTCATTCATTGAGCCAAAAATAATTACTTTCCGCCCCGAATATTTCAAGGCATCCATAAAATCAATCGCGTATTTTGCCGACTGTGGATTTGAATTGTAGGTATCATCAATTATCTTGATATTTCCCTCCCCCTCGATATAGTTCATCCGACCCGGGACCGGTTTTATCTTCTCTAAAGATTTACCGACTTTCAACAGCGATATTTTCATCCAACTGGCGACAGCAAAAGCGAATAGCGAGGAATAAGCCAGCTGGGCGCCAAGCAATTTTGACTTGACCGATATCTTGTGGCCGGTGCAAGAGATTCGAATTTCCGTCCCGTCAATCCCAAGATTAATAATCTCGCCATGATAGTCAACATTGCTTTTGTTTATGCCAATTTTTTGTGCTGATTCGATCTTGTCCAGTTCCGGATCATCGGCGTTTACAAAGACCGTTCCATTATCCTTTATGTCCTTGATAATTGAGATTTTCTCATTTTGATATTGAGAAAGATCTGAAAAATTTTCAAGATGGGCGCCAGAAACCGAAGTAATGATGGCAATGTCCGGTTGGACAATACCGGTCAAATATTCAATATCACCCTCTTTCTCAACTCCCATTTCCAGAATCAGATATTTTGGGTATTTTTTAATGAAAACCGGTTTGAAATAAGCGGAAACCAGAAAAATAGGCCAAAGAATTCTAGAGGGCACCTTTTCATATCCCAGTATCGTTAGAGGCAGACCGATTTCAGTGTTTAGATTGCCGTAATTTTTTCGAACATCCGCGCCATATTGGTCAGATAAAACTTGATAAATCGCTTCCTTGGTTGAGGTCTTTCCGACCGAACCGGTAACGGCTATAACAAAAGGATCGTGTTCTACGATCACCCTCCGGGCGTTTTTTTTCAAAACTTTATATATTATATTTTTAAATGTATTCTTCATATCTATCTTGTCGGGTTAAGCCGATAATAATAATTTAACAAAAAGGATGAGATATCTCCAAAAAGCGGGGCGGCCGTTGATTCGGCGTACTTCGACAGCTTTGGCCGCTCCAACCTGACTATCATGGCATATCTCGGATCTGAAGCCGGAGCGATGCCGGCCAAAGAGTGGTTGTATATACCTAAACCGCTTTCAGAAAAATCATATCCGTTTGCTGTTGAAATTTGAGCCGTTCCGGTTTTAGCAGCCACATCAAAACCTGCCACACCGGCTTTCTTAGCGTGACCTTCATCCACCGCTCTTACCATCATCGCGATAACGTCGCGGGCCGCCTCTTCCTTGATCACTCTTTTGCCCTCTTGTTTATCCACGCTCTTGGCAAGCCCCCCTTCAGAGACCATCTTATCAACTATGTGTGGATAAATATAGACGCCTTTATTGGCAATTGCGGCATATGCCGACACAAGAGCAATCGGTGTCACCGAGACACCTTGTCCAAAAGCAATTGTCGAACGGTTAATGTCTTTCCAGTATTTGAATTCCGGCACGTTTCCGACAACCTCCGAGTCGAGATCGATTCTGGTCTTGTCCAACAAATTAAAATCCTTGACATATTTGTAGATATTATCTTTGCCCAGTTTTTCCGAAACCCAGACCATACCGACATTATCGGAGTTTTTAATGATATCGCTCATTGTCTCCTCTCCGAAAGCGGTGTTTTCGGCGGTGTGAATCTCATATCCATCGACAACAGTCATATTTGAGAAAGTTTCTTTGGTGTCCTTGGTCACGACTCCCTCGCTTAAAGCTCCCGACATGACAATCGGCTTGATAATACTGCCCGGTTCATACAAACCAGCGATGACAGGATTAACAAAGAGGTTTGAGTTGAGATCGGCAAATTCATAGTATTTATTGGGGTCGAAATTGGGCAGAGCCGCCATCGCCACGACTCCACCGGTTTTTACGTCCATGATAACGACCGATCCAGAATCAGATTTGGTGCTCTCGATATATTCTTTTAGTTTTTTTTCGACAAAATATTGGACCGAGCGGTCAATTGTCAATATATAGCTGGTTCCGTCCTGCGGCTGTTTTTCGTCGACAAAATTAATCAGCCGTTTGTACGAGTCCTGTATTCCAACTATCTCCCCCGGCAGACCGCGAAGTTCATTATTATAATGACCCTCAAAACCGTAGTTTCCGTTACTTTCCCGGTTCACAAAACCCAAGACATGCGAGGCGAGGTTGTTTTCCGGATAGTAGCGGCTGTACTGCGGGGTGACTGAAACACCGACCAGATTTAAATCCTCGACTTCTCTGGCCTCGTCAAGAGAAGCAAAGTTTTTGATATTTGCGTAAATCTTGTCGTTATTGATTTTATCGAAAACCTCATCCTGTTTCATGCCCAACGCACCGGCAAGTTTTTCGGATACTCCCTTTCTCTCTAAAATTATTTTAGGAGAAGAACTGATTTCGAATTTTTTAACATCAAAAGCTAGAGGATAGAGCTTGTTCTGGTCGGAATATGAGTCGTGAACATAAATTTTTCCCCGTTGGGCGATCTCTTTTTTCTCATATCGTTGCTGTTTTTCCGCTTCCGCCAGGAAACGAGAATGTTGAATCACCGAGATATCAAAAAAACGCCAAAGCAGCGCCAATGAAATCACAATAACGAGGCCGCCCATCTTGGAAAGACGCCCTTTTACCATTTTTTCGAAATCACTCATATATTAATATAATAGAACAGCTGCGCCGATTGGACAATATGTCAAGGATTTACCCTACCGACTTCGGTTACGGACTCCATAACATTCTTTTCGGTGCCGTTATCAATCTCTTGCAATGATTGCAATCTGGTCTGCTCAACCTCCAACCGCTCTTTTTCCAATGAGATTTGGCTTTCCTTGTCCTGAAGATCCCTGATCTTGATTCCTCGGTTGGCGCCGGAAGTTGATTGTGTCAAATAAACTATCGCCAAGACTGCAAAAATTGCGATGGTTATGAATTTAATGGCGTTCGGACCGATCGTAATCTCCCGACCGACCGTTTTATTTCTTCTGCCTAAAATATTCCTATTTGTAGCTGATATTGAGACCACTCTTTGCACGAACCCTCCGTTTGATTACTTTTATTTCGTCATTTTAGTAGCCAGCTAGTTTTATATTTGTTTGCACAATTTTTAAATTTTTGTTTTTGCCCGCCTGTTGCCTGCCTGTCGGCAGACAGGGCGGTATTGCTCAAATTCACTTACCCTCCTCCGCTAGGCATAAATCAATTTGAATTTTTTGTGCTGGCTACTAAAATGAC
>ERZ1292623.662-Hain-H51-01um-R1-662-length-35810-cov-25_pt1 | contig 35810 bp, 42 predicted proteins | sample MGYA00564398_ERZ1292623 | MGnify/ENA primary metagenome ERZ1292623 (study PRJEB36523, sample SAMEA6512633) | groundwater metagenome | collected 2019-01-07 | study: AquaDiva: Metagenomics assemblies of 32 groundwater samples
TTTTGACCCCTTTCCACGGATCGCGCGAAAACATCTTTAGCTTCATCAATAGCTTTTAATGTTTCAGGTAGTACAGTGTTTAGCTGTTGAAAGGCGTTCTTAACAGCAAAAATAGCCGCTACCGTTCCCATGATGATAGCTGCTGCGGGGTTGAATGGAGCTATAACTTTTCCCATAGCAAACATGCCAACAGTATTCATCGCACCTTCGGCGGCAAAAGATCCTACCCTTCCCATTCTAGTGCTTGGGTCAAAAGAAGATCCAATCATACTACCAAGCATAGGGGCTGCTACCGATGTCACTAAATTAGCGCTTTGTATTTTACCCGCCCTGATTGATCTTGCGTCATTCCTTGCTGATTCAGCACCAGGAATACCCATAGCTATCATTTCATCTAAACGCCTTCTTGCCGCACCACCACCAAAAAGTTTACCCGCCTTTTCTCCCGATATATCCCTTTCGGTAAATAAACCAAAACTACCGGCAAAAAACTTATTAAAAGATTGTTGGGTTTGAGAAGCGGCGAGGGAAGATTTTAAATTGCTTAATTCTTTTTCTACTATTTCCTTTTGTTCATTTAACCAAGGTATCGCTCCTGAAATCGCTGGATTAGATATCAAGGCATTTATCCTGTTTAATTTTTTGGTAACAGGTCCCATTTGTCCCGCAATAGATTGTGGATTGCCTATAACAACTGATTTTGCTTTAGAAGAATTTTGAGCGTTGATAATATCAAGGATTTGTCTTTCTTGTGTTAAGCGGGTATTGTTTAATAAGTTGATACTACTTAATATTCCGCCCTGCGCTGACAATCCACTCATTATTCCATTCATTTTATCCGCGCCAAAAGAAAAGCTCTTAAAGGCGGCTAAAAGATTTTGAAACAACCTAAAACCCACTTTTACTAAAACGATACCAATACCCGCCCCAACTGGACCAATAATAGCATTGGACATTCCTTTTAAAAATCTATCAATAAATTGAGCGCCAAGACTTTTCGCGTCTCTTTCAATAAAAGCGGTTAGTACCTCGTTTAATATACGAACAATTTCTCTTGTATTGATCCCAAAAGCATTATCGCCAATATCTGCTAAAGCCTGCTTTGTTCCTAATCCTAATTTATTTAATTGTGCCGCCAAGGTTTTGTTTAATTCAATATTACGCAATAAAGCTTCTTGTCCCCCCGCTCCTCGCGATGCTTGAGTAGCCTGACCGAAAACGCTGGAAGTGTCATTACGTCCAAAATCTTTCAATAATGCTTTAAGTTGGTTGATTTGATATAATGATCCTAGCAGTTCAGTAATCTTAGATTTATCATGAGCGCCTAAGTTGGCGAAACTTTCCTCTACGTTATCCAAAATCTTCAACATCTCTAATAAATTACCATTACCATCTCTAACTACTACGCCTATCTTCTCCAATTCCTCAACAACAGATGATCTTTGAGGTCTGGTTAAAATTGTTTTAAGAGAGTTACCGATCACCGATCCGCCTCTAGCCGTCGCTTGTTGGAGCGAAGTTATTAAACCGATTAACTGATCGATATCAACTCCAGCATCTTGCGCCGTTGAACCAACCCGTTTTACTGCTTCTGCGAAGTCTCTAGAACTAACGGCGAACATTGCATCAACCTTAGCGAATTTAGAAACGATTTCCGTAGAATCTAAAATGGAGTCACTAAAAGAGTTAATTGTAGCGGTTAAGGCTTCTACACTAGAATTAGCATTAATACCCGCCAACCTGGTCAAAATCATCGTATCTTTCAATCTTTTCTGCGTTTCTACCGCCCCTAAACCTTGACGAGATAATTCTAATGCTGCGCTAGAAACATCTTTAAAAGATTGTCCGGTATCTTTGGCTACTTGAAATGCCTCTTTGCGAAAACTAGCTAATTTAGAAGCAGACAGATTTAATACGACGTTAACATCCGTCATCGCCTTTTCTACCTCTACTGTTGACTTAACTAAATCAATAACAGCACGCCTGACAGTGAAAAATGTTGCCGCTGTAGCTCCGAATGAGAATACGCGAGTTGCGGCGGCATCAATACTCTTACTGAAATCAGTAAAAGCATTAGAATATTGCCCTAAAGGCTTTAATCCTCTCTCAACTTGGTTTAATGCTCTTTGGGCGTTCCTAGCGGCTTGTGAAGGGTCAAATTCAATACCTACTCTTATTGAGGCATCATTACTTGGCATAATCTTTTCTTTTGTTTACTATCCTATTTATTGTCAGCCTATCAAAATATTCCCATTTGTCAAATTTGATCAAAAAACACTACTTTCACTTACTAAAACTCCAAAAGAAATTACACTTATTGAAGAGCGGCGAGAATGCGAAAACGAGATGTCAACAAAACTATAATACACCTTGTAATTTCATAATATCTTCGGCGGTCAACGGTAAACCCTTCTTCTGCGCTGCTTGAATTAATTTATCATGTATATTATTTGATTTAATTCCTAAGTTTTCTCTATCTTTGCTTGTTAAACCAACCAAATCCTCCGGCTTTTTTCCCTTATCAATTTGTTCTTTGACCGCTTGAGAACTGTTATGCCAATCTATTAATAAATCGGGGTCGCTCATAACATGAGACGGCAGTTTTGTTTGGCTGTTAGAAATGATATGCTTAAAATAAACGGCATGACTGAAAACTTCAATTTGAAAAAGCGTTAATTGAATGACCGGTTTGCCATAAAAAGTAAATGGATTATTATCACATAAATAGAAGGAATTGAGAAAAAAATTTGATAAAGCCACGCGCTTAAAATTCCTTTCATTAAAAAAAATCAATTTATCATTATACAAATTAACTAAAACCGACAATTCTATATCACTTAAATTATCATATTCTTCTTCTGTAAACAATAATGGGCTGCCGCCCCTATCATCTAACGTAGAGTCTAAAAAAAGAGACTTGAAAATTTGATACTCGCTGATCTTCTTGGACGCGAAAGATTCCGCTGTACATTGTAATAATTGAAATTTCTCAGTCTCTAATTCCTTTAGTTTGATTTCCGTTTCTTTGATTGTTTTATTTATTTGTTCTATTTCAGACGAGCGGAATAATTTAACTTTAGTCTCCCTCATCCCTTCAATAAACAAATAATACTCTTTGATTTGTTTATTCTTATTGTCGGACCAACTACCCTCTTCTATTAAACCTTTCTCCCTTTCTTCTGAAGTAGGAACGCCGCCCTTCTTAGCTTCTTCTAAATAATAACTATACTTAATGTCAACATCGGCAATGTCAGAATAAGTTAAATGTTTAATACTAATTCTTTTGTTTTGATAATGAGAAAAACAATATCCTTTTAGTAAATCACTAAATAATAAACGTAGCTTCTCCTTTGGTACTTCGACAAAATCTTTAGTCAATAAAAAACCTACTTTTTCTTTTCAATTAAATTGTCTAAATTTTCTTTTGAATTAAATCGTCCAAATTAGCGAAATCTTCCTGCTTTTCCGCATTATTTAACATCCAAAAAGAAACCGCGTACATAAGCTTGTCCGTAACTTGTTTAATAAATGGATCGCCCAAATCTAATAGTTCGTCGTAAGATTTCAGTTTTTCATCTAAAGTATTACCCGAAAAATATTGAACTTCTTTCCCGCCATCTTCCTTATACGACAAATGCAAAAGCCACCAAACAATCGACATATTTCTGGCGCGATATTCTGCCGAATGATTATAGAGATTGTGCTTGATTGTTTCGTATGCACTTAACTTAGATTGGAGTTCTGTTATCTCGACGGTAATCTTGACCAATCTCTCTTTTTGTTGTTCCGTTCTTTCTTCTTCCTTCAACTTAACAATAATCTGTGTTTCATTTAACAACTCTAAAATAGAACTGTATAATACTTTGTATTGATTATTGTCTTCTTCTGTAAAAACCCCTTCTTCTCTATACTTCTTATCTAAAGAATAAACAGAAAGTAAACCCGCCTTTAGTCCCTTACTAACTTCTGCGCTATTATACAAAGAACATTGATCTATTATATTGCGAGACGGTTTGATAATAAAGAATTTATGTGGTACAAGTTGCTTTTCCTTCTTCTTAACAATAACCGTTTCGCCCGCTTCGTTCTTACTTTCAACTTGTGTTTCTACTTCCATTTCTTTGTTGATTTCAAAAGAGTATAGTTTTCGCATATTATCTTATTGCTTTAATAGTTTTATCGTTTTAATTATTTTGTTTATTGTTTTCTAAAAGTCTAAAAATCCAATTTCTTGTTCTTTTTATGTTAGTCGGACCACCCAATTCAATTAAAAAACTAGTTTTACGATCATCTGCCCATCCGCTAAATTGTTTTAAAAAGTCAGGTTGAACGAACTTATCAAGAGATGGTACAACTATTTTATAATTATTAGAAATCTTTCTTTGGATAGATTGTAAATTGAGTCTTTGATTAATGATTTCGGTAATTTCTAATTTCCGTGTGTGTAACCTGGTTTTCATAACTGCTATTTCTTTTGTTTATTATATGTTTCTTTTGAACTTAATTTCAAATTATTGTTTGAATTTAATAATAAATTTATCTAACTCTGTTTCAAAATCTCGTATTCCAGAATTGGCAGAATCAAGAATAAATTTTCTTTGTTTTCTAAAATATTCTTCACTTATTAAATTTTCATCTTTCATCCCTTCCAATTCATCTAAACATAATTTAAACAAAAAAGTAATCACTCGTTTGTTTTGAAACAATAACATTTTCGCAGGAGACAAATGTTTATTATTATAACTATTATTAAAATTATTGTTTCCGATACCGTTAAAATTAAAAACCTTTTCCATTTGTGTAAAAACCTTTTATTGCCCAAATACCTAAAAAACAAGTAACCTTGAAAGGTATTACACCAAAAAAAATAATTAAATTGAAACTCTTCCCTTTACGGGATTATGGATCCTTTTGCTGTTTAATGAAATTACGTGTAATATAGATTATGAATAAAATAGATTATGATAGTTTTCTAGGCAAACAAATAAATCATTTCATTGTCACAGAAATAATAAAAAGAGCTAGTGGTGCCAGCTTTAAGGTGAAATGTCAGTGTGGCATCGAAAAAATTTATTCCGCAAATAGAATAATAACCAATCACTGTAAAAGTTGCGGATGTAAACATTGGGGTAATCCACGATTATATCTAAAAGGAAGACCAGCGCACAATAAAGAAAATTTAACAGGACAAAAATTTGGAAAATTAACCGTAAAAGAAATCGACCCCAATCATGCGCTAAAGAAAGCAAGCTGGATTTGTCATTGTGAATGCGGTCAAACAAAAATAGTAAGAGCAATTAATCTAAAACTCGGACACACCAAATCTTGTGGATGTGATACTTTCAAAAGAACGGATAAACACGCTTCTTGGACTGGTTATGGAGAATTATCTGGAAGTGAATGGTCCAAAATTACGAACGGAGCAGAAAAAAGAAATATCGAAATTACTTTGACAATAGAACAGGCGTGGAAATTATTCATAAAACAGAATGGAAAGTGTGCTATATCCGGTTTAGAACTAAAACTTAAAATAAATTCATCTAAAGGTTTATCTACGGCATCCTTAGATAGAATAGATTCAACTAAAGGATATACGCTAGAAAATTCGCAATGGGTTCACAAAAATATTAATATAATGAAAAACACCTTAGATCAAAAACAATTCGTGAGTTATTGTTATATTATTACAAATAATAATCAACACATCTTTGAAAACAAAAATCTCGAAGATATAATCTCCGAGATTGGTCCGACCTTTATTATGAAAAGATCTTAAGGAGCTAAAAGATAAGCGGGAATTACTAGATTAGTTCCTGCGCTCGAAACTATTGGTACCCAAAGGTATGGCGATGCCAAGCCCGTTCCTGGCACGGTTCCTGCCCCGGTGCCTCCGAAAAAAGTTCCTGTTTGTAAAACGCCGCGCCCTGTAGCCACAGTTATATCTGTATATCCCCCAGTATATTGAATACCAATAGATCTTGCGACGCCACCGGAAGTCAAGGTGAAAATTACTCCTGCCGTTCCACTATCTGCGTATACACCTAACGTATTGGGAGATGGGTTCCCTGGCGTCACTGATTGATACTTTAAATCTACAATTTTCATACAAATTTTTTTCTTATTTTATCAGAAAATCACGGTTTCCTTTTTAATTAGTGCTTAAACTAATTCCTAGCTAAGATAATCAAAAATTATGATTTTCTTTTAATCTCTTCTTTAATTACAGGCAAAAAAATGAAATGTGAAAAAAAATTATTTAGACACGGAATGATTCAATAACCACTCTATATCTGCATTTTCCTTAGCTAATTCATAATGATTATGGAAGGTTTCTTTAAAAGGGCGGGGAAATAATATAGATTCCGTTTTCCATTTCTTGTTTATAACATGTCCGTCTAAAAATGAAATGGTTGATGTTTTATTATGATAAATGGCGGGAAACATAAAAATAGAATTTTTGACTAATCCAAAAAATGACCAACAAATAGAATCAGAATTAACATCAATAAAGCTAATAACTTGCGCGGGAGTACCAATCAAATTTAATTTATTATAAGATTCAACGGGTTTATTCCCACTCCCACTATCTATCCAACCAATTGACCAATTAAGAGAATAACTTCTTGCTTTCTCCGCTTTGAATAAAGATGTAACAAAAGGTAAGGAATTGTCGTCATTTTCGCGTTGAGGAAATACAATTTCGTAACTTTTCTTGTCAGATGGGCACTTATAAATACGATAATCAGAAATATAATCTGCAAATTGGGCATATTTATTATTTATTAAAAGATGAATATTTGTAGAATCGGTCGCACAAGCATAATGATTTAGATAACCACTAACCCATAAAACTTTATTACCACCATTACAACTTTGATAAGCTGTGTTTGGTAATAATTCATTATTATCATCAACAAACATTTGAAGTGCAAGCGTCATATTCTTTTCATTAGCAATACAATAAGCTCGTTTACCCTCTTCTTTGGTTTTAGAAATCACAGTAAGTAAAAGACTAGCTAAAATCGCTATTATAGCCATGACAACTAAGAGTTCAATTAAAGTAAAAGCTTGACGTATCATGGTAATAGTTCGTTATGACCGATGCCATCCGAAGACCAAAATTTCAAAAATTTCTCTTCCTGACTCAATAATACATTTCTGATTTTCAAACCGTCCACATGACCATCACAAAAAACATAACTTAATTGACTTTTATGTTTTAATCCCGCTATTTTCTCTGATATTACTAATTGATTCCAAGCATCATGATGAAGTTTACGCGACAAAATTTCTAAGCCTAAAACTAATTGTTTAGCTTGAGTCACTGATACTGAATCACCGGACATAATCATATTCGAAGGGTTCTTTATATCACTTTCAGGTACGGAAGTGTCTTTCGCTATTAGTGCGTTACCTTCGAATTTTCCAGCCAAACCTCGTAAATAAATACCTCTCTCATCAGACATCCCAAAATTATAACCATAACTGCCCAAACTAATATGAATTTCATTATCATTATGTGAATTGCCATCAAATACAATAAATTTATATGTGGGACATTTAAATAAATCATTTGTCCATTTGTTTTGTATATATGGTAATATATCCTTATACCATTTAGACCCAAGCGGTTCATTATGACTCATTGTTCTACCATACATGGGAAAACGAGTAGTATCATGAACATACATCTGCATACCTAAACCGATTTGCTTCAAATTATTCTTGCATTTAATAAATTTGGCTAACGCTTTAGCTTGAGAAAGCGCAGGCAGTAAAAATGCAGCTAATAATGATATTATTGCTATAATTACTAATAATTCAATTAAAGTAAAAGCTTTGAAAAAAAAACTAGTTAATAACAGACGGCTTTTCATATTGATTCTGCTCCTTTTGTTGGGCGGGCACTCTTAATATATTAATAATTGGATTTATTCCCGTTTTGATTTCTTCTATCAAAATAGAATGCATAGAACCAATAATATAAAAATCACGATTCAAAACCTGACAAAATAAAACGCCATCTTTGAAAGAAAAATTATCGACACGTATTTGAATAGTTGGAGTAGTTCCTACAAATACTGAAATTAAATGGGGGTTTTTCGCACTAAATCCAGAGCGAGAAATTAGTTGATTAGTTGAAATGGTTTGAAAATTTGTAGAAATAATTTGAAAAGTTGTTGAAATAGTTTGTAAATTAGTGGAAATGGTCTGTAATACATATTTTTCTACTGTTCTATTCGCCCTACTTTCGCTCAAATAAATAGTAACAAAAATAAAGAAAAGAATTCCCAAAATAAAAGAACACCAAAATTTATTCCAATGTTGTTTCATATTTAAATGTTGTTTTCTTCATATTTATATTACAATAAAATAAGACAAACAGGCAATATATTTACAATTAGTGATATTAAATAATAAGTTGCCAAGAATTGATAGAAAATATCTCGCCAAATCGCAAATCTATACACGACTTATTATGATGATCGCTAAACCAGAGCGGGCGCAAATTTGTGTAGTGATTTGCTTGTAATTGATTATTTTACAATCATACTTTAATTATACATTACTTTTCTTTTCTCTAAAACAATAAAAAATCTCAGAAATTTCTGAGATTTTCGTAAACTTATAATTTATATAAGTTATTGATAATTAGATAGTAACATGGTGCGTGATCCCGCTCATCACCAGCCCAATCCCAGTTTGACGAGCGCTTCCTATTTGGGTAGTCCAATTCATACTCACTCTTTGATTGCTTCCTATATCACTACTATAAGTTTGACCATTTAACTTAGCATTTCTTAATTTATATCTTGCTACGACAGGTGTAGGTTCGCCAATACATGCCGGACGCTTGATATTAATTCCTATATCGTAAGATTTATCACAAGACAAAAAGTCAGATATAGTTCCAGTTGTAATTTGTGTTACTATTGCATCTACAGAAAGATTGACATCAACGGGGAATGTTACTTCGCGACTAAACGCAAATTTACTTCCTAATCGTCTCATTTGTTCGCGACCTAAATTAAATGATAAGTTATAGCTTTGAATATGAGCGTCATTGATAGCAACGCCAACCGTAGCATAAGCATCTCCCGGTGCATTTAAATTGCCTTCATCATCCGCGTCTCTTTCTGAAAAATCCATCGTAATATCACCAGGTCGTAATACTGAAATATCTAAATAACCAGTACCGGGACTGCCTGATGCGGTCGGTAATAGATATCTAAAACCGGTCATACGAGCGCCATTTACCGGAATAATAGCGGGTATCCAACCCGATATTCCAGTATCAAACGTCATATTCATACATTCAATACCTACATCCACAGATGGGAAACCTCCAACGGAAGCCTGACTTGTATATGAAGTCAAAAATCCATTACCAAACCCATAAGTAAAAGTATCAATATTAGAATTCGTATCTCCAACCGCATCCTGACCTTCCGGCGCGATACGTAAGAAAAAGTTACGGTCTTCTTCTGTTTTATCTAATAAACCGGAAATTGCACTTAGCGCGCCTTGAGTATGAAATCCTAATCCAGACTCATTATACATATTAGCTAATAAATAATTAAAAGAAAGATTCACGGTAGGCGGGTCTAAAATAACTCTATCAATAGCTGCCAATTCACCAAATTGATTCACATTAACACGATTGACATTCCAACTTGAATTGACTGATTGAATACGATAAAGCTGTGTAAGTCTATTACCTGATCCTTGATTTTCTGCTACCCCTCGTACGGTTGCACTCGCATCTCTTAATCCCCAGAAATGGTAGCCTGTACTCGGACTTGGTCCGACATATAATGCTTGATTGGCGCTGGTCACCCTATTATGGCTGATACTCATTGATTAATCTTTCTTTTAAAAGTGATGGTCTTATGTTTTTAAATTCTTACTTATTATTACATTTGAAAATCAAAAAAGTGAAAAAAAGTTTTGTTAAATTTACATGTTGTGTAATATAGACATATATGACGTTATGTTTAGTCCCATTATGGAAATGCTTTGGCTGTCTTTCGTATAAAAAGGCGGAAGAATTTAATAAATCTTATACCATCTCTTGTAGACCGGTTCAACATAAATGTAAAATTTGCGAAAAAGAATACAGAACGCAAAATAAAGAAAAAATTTCTTTAAGGCAAAAGAAATATGCACAATTTCATCGAGAAACGGTCAATGAATACGTTCGTAATTGGCGGGTTAAAAACAAAAATAAACGTCAACTATATCTAGAACAAAATAAAGAAAAAATCGCCAAACAAAGGCACGAATATTACTTAAAAAACAAAGAAAATATTCTAAAACAAAATAAAGAGTGGAACAAAAATAATAAAGAAAAAATCCAAAAACAAAAAAAGGCATATCAGATTCAACATAAATCACGATATCTAGAAAATACTCGTCGTTGGCGCAAAAATAATCCAGAAAGAGAGCGTTTTAATAGACAAAAATATACAAAATTTAAACGTGAAACAGATATAGATTATAGATTAAAATCCTTACTGAGAGGATCTTTAAATTCACAAATTAGAAATAACGGTAAAGGACAAAAATTCGTTTCAGCGATTAAATTATTAGGTTGCTCACTAAATGAATTTAAAAAATATATAGAATATCAATTTACTAAAGATATGTCATGGGAAAATAGGGAAAGTTTTGAATTAGACCACATTACACCATGTTGTTGTTATGACTTTTCTGACGAAAATGATCAAAAACTTTGTTATAAATACACTAATTATCGACCTATAAACCCACTAAAAAACCAACAAAAACAATCTCATGATAAAAGATTAGGTAATATTGTAAAATCACTCCCAATAGAAAATAAACACTTAATAAGAGAATATATATTCCAGAATAAACTTAAAACTGATAATTTCGGAGAAACTTACACTCACTTAAATAATGTAAATTATCAAACTATAAAAAAATGCAGATTACAAGATACTATAAACAATTATTAAACTCTCGCCAAACGATAACTACTTAAATCCATATCGATCAAACTTACAAACACTTTCGGGTTAATTTTTCTTAATTCTTGCGCGCCCTGACTAACTAATTTGGTCACTCTTATATCTGTTAGCATTGCTGAATTTACCGTACTAAACTTTCCTGTAAAAGTAGTATTATAATTGTAAATTGGACCAGAAAAACCGCCATAAGCATTAAATGGCATTTCGCTGACACCAGTTAACAAAGGAACTATACTTCTTGTTTTATCTCTAATTAAAGATGTCACCCCGTCTACTTGAAATTGTGATTCAGCCAAAACAACCAATCTATAGGTATTCATTGTTTCTTCCATGCCACCCATTGCGAATTCTTTGTTTCTACTATAAAAAGGTTTGACATAAATAACTGGATAAGTAGCGTCTGAGGGACCTAATCCCGTCACTGTTTGAACTACTTTTGGTTTTAATGCATACTTCGTTTCAAATAATAAATTCTCTTCCGGTTCATTAGTTAATTTATAGGAAAATTCAGCAATACAAAAATTACCCGACAATCTGTTATGTGCAGGATTACTAGCATAAGTGATACCAGAATTGAAATAAACCGATCCTTTATTATAATTTATGCCTGTTAACCCACTTTGACCAGTTGTTATAAATACACCATCAAGATATATACCGGTCATTATAGTAGCATTACCTACTCCTGAATTTGACACAATAGGTTGAAAGGGTAGAGAATAACTAAAACGCCCACCAAACACTTCTTGAGTATCATAGAACCATCCCGAACCTGAAGCGTAAGCTTGTCCACGCCCCTCTATTAAATTAGATAACCATAAAAGAACGGAAGAGTTTAATAAATGGTCATATTGTAATAACATAAACTAATTATAAACTAATTATAAACTATTTCTAAAATTCTTTAACAATTTCTCAATATATGGAATCTTTTTATTAAATGAACCGGATCTTACGGGATGATCCTTTTGAATACCAGTGGTAGATCTGCTAAATGATCCACTCATTGCATAACTAAATACATAAAATGCAAACCCATCTATTCCTCTAGATTCAATATCTTCCGCCCAAGATCCGGTTCTGTCAATGTTACCCTTTCCTTTAGGATATGGTGTAATTGCCCAAACTTCCGAAAATAAAGGTGATTCTACTGTAAACTCTGTCTCCACTAATATTCTTCCTATACGTTTCCTTATAGGTTTACGCAAAACTCTTATACTATCTTCAAATAACTTCTGTATCTTTAGTAAAGGATCGTCCAATTCTTCGGCGTAAAACCCAATAAAAGAAAATAAATTTCCTAAAGGTAAAAAATTACTATTTGATAAACCCGGTCCCGCTCTGATTTCTTTAGTAACGTTATGATCGTTAAAATTTTTTATCAACTGATTCTTATAATAAGTAACACGACTTTTAGCCGCGCCATAAGCCAATCCCTCTAATCTTTTATCAGCAGCTAATATAGCAACTACTCTTTGAGTTATAGCGGTTAAATTAACTTGAGCCATTACGCAGACCTTTCAATAAAATACGTAAAAAATTTTAATCCAAAAAAATCATGCAATCCATCAAAACTTATTGTATTATAAGTCTGCCCGCCATATTGAATTGCTTCCGTTTTACGACCGTCTTCAATAAAATCGCGACAATCTTGTTTAACTTTTATTCTTACTTTGCCCTGACCTATTACATTCTTTGCTTCTTCTAGTTCTACCGTTTTCTGATTTAAATCCACTGTTATCTGAGCTAAAAATTGACCCGTAACCGTAGTATAATCATAAGACGTTGAAGATTGACTTTCTTCTTGATAACCAAAAACTGGTGAATTTGTCGTATTTGAAACAATAATAGTTTTAATTGGCTCTTTGAGCACAATAATGTTTTTCTTAAAAGTGTCAAAATGTTTTGCATATGCGCCGGTATATGTATTGATATTGGCATTGGTTAAATATCCAGCCATAAAGTTATAAATGCTTCCAAGTTGTTTTTTGAATGGCTCTCTGTAAAGTGCCTCTAGTCCCCTTTTTGATAAATTGTAATATATCTTTTACCGAATAGTTTCCTGTTTTATAAAAAATTCTTGCTTTTATGACATCATTTTCATTTAAAACAGATCGTCCGTTACAAATTCCCTTGCATTCACGCAAACCATTATCTAACGCATGTTTTAAATTATCTTGTAACGAACACCATTCCAAATTTTCGATTCTATTATCTGTTTTAATGCCATTTTTATGATTAACGGTAGATAAATTACTATCATTAAAAAGAAATGATTCTATGATAAATCTATGAACTAAATAATCAATTTGTTTTCCTTCTTTTGATGGTGTAAAAGACAAATACCCGCCAGCATTGAGTTTAGGTTTAATAATGCCATTAAAATTTTTGTTAGCCGCACCCCCCTTTTTATAAAAAGATTTTACCCTTCCTAAATTTGATGCCTGATATAACCCAATATAATCAGAATGATTTGTCCAAATTTCATTTTCTAAATTTTGCATAAATTATTACAATAAAGACGCCGCTCTAATATTCACACTACTATTTATTCCATCATACCAAACATCAACATCATCTGTGCCAGCGACAGCTTGTGGAGTGGCATTATTACTACGATAAAAAGTAATTAGATTATTTAGTTCTTCTTGCTCCTGTTTCTTCATTTGAATGTAAGATAAAGCTATATTATTTTTCGAAATTAAGCGAACTACTGCACCATTCTCACTGACTTCCATTACTGGGTCATTGGACGCCGCTCCCAAATTTGCGCGAATTTTACTATCATAATAATAAACCATATATATTTTCTTTAATATAGCGCTATCTTGATCAACTAAATCTGGTTCTATACTTCCGTCATTATTATCTATTGTATATCCTACGTTTATTAAATTATTTAGTTCTGTAATATGATGTCGAAGCCAATATTGAATTACGCCCACTGTCGGAGAATCGGGCGATTCAAGATCTTGATGAATTTGAGTTGCAATCTCTAATAAACTTGGCATAATATTTCTTTTTTTTATACTAATCCGCTCAAAATTTCGAAATTAATGTAACTTTCTGGGTACGGTCTCACTCCTCCATTTTGAAAATAAATTAAAAATTTACCCCAATATGGTCCCACGCTATCTGAAATAGTAGTCCCTGTTAAGTCCACATAAACAATACCAGATGCTTTGGAAGAAAACTGTCCGGACAAAACAGAGGAGGAACCGGAATAACGTTGTTTGTAAATAAAAATATTACCAGTAGAAGCACTTAAATCTACCGCCGCGCCATCACCCGAAACTATTACTTCTAATCGTGGTAAATTCGTTTTTTGTGTCCAAAATAATTCTTTCATTATATTGTCAAAATAAAAATAAATTATGTTTATATTCTATAATTAAAATTACACGATTACTTGAATAAAATGAACAAATAATATTAAAGAAAAAATAAAAAAAAGAGCGACCAATCAAAGTCGCTCTATTATCCCCATTCCCCACACCTTAGCATCTACTGAAAATCAAATACTAAAATATATTACCGTCCACCTGCCATAAAATCAACTAATTCTTTTGTTAAAGGTTTTCCTTTTGATTTAAAAACAGGTAACGGTTTATAAGAAGCAACCACCCGTTTGAATTCTCTGACTAGACTTAAAATAAGACGGAATCTATCATCTTTAGGTGTTAGCCCGCATTTGATAGCATGACGTTGTAAATCTGTTTTATTTAACGCTTTTAAATATAATTCATATTCCGCATCATTAGTAGTATGATATTTGCCTTGAATAGATTCGCCAAAAAATTGTGATAATGTTCTTGGTTGGACTTCAAGTTGTCCATCCGTTTGTTTTAATTTGTTTAATTTGGTTGATTTAACAACCGTTTCTGTATTTTTGTTTTTCATAATTTGCCTTTATATTAACTTATTAACTTGTCGCCTTAACTTATAATACACAAAATGAATGAAAATGGAAAATAAAAATTATTGAATATTGTTAGCGATTAGTACAAAGCATTGATTATATGTAAATAATTGATTTTTAATGATTTGCAATTCGGAAGTGAGATTGAAAAATTCAGGATATTCGACTTTTTTTGTACTAGAAATTCTAAAATTTTTGGGTTATTCCATTTTCTATCTAGTATTGTGCATACCATATTTTACTCGTAAAAAGAGAAAACCAAAAATAAAAAAAACTCCGAAAGAAATTTCGGAGTTTGTGTGTGAATTATTATAGCGAAAACTAGACTATAACGCCTATCAAACTACGGGCGTCCACTACCACATTTCCTTGCTCTACTGATCCAAACCATCCGATCTTTTCAGATCGGCTTAGAAACTGATCATCAGGTACAGCAACAAATGTATCACCAGAATCGGCATTTTGTGCTACAAGCTTAATACACGATCCCCGCCCTTTATCCACACCTAACACAAGAGTATCAGTTGCACCCGCAAAAGCAGGTGTACCGCTATAGAAGGTATCAAACAGATTGTTATAAACACGATCATCACCGAACTCTAATACTTCATGAATCAATACTCCATAAATTTCAGGAACGTTAGGTGTTTCAAAAATCTTCTGACGAATCGCATCGGGAAGAGGAACGGCAGTTGATTCATCCGTATTCGGAATAGCACGAGTATTCATCGGCTCATAAGCGAAAGAGCGAATATCTTCTAATGTCTCAGGTGCAACGAATAAATCTGTTAATCCGCGAGATGCAGAAGCAACGGGCGTACCAGCGTTAAAAGCCGCGTTAACTCGACGGGCTTTAGTAAATAAACGATTTAAATCATCAATTTGAAAAACATTGGCGGTAGTAGAGGCGATAAGATTGGTGTTACCATCAACATCTAAAGCTTCCGCGAGAGCTTTAAGTAAAATAGACCATTGATTTCGTTCTTGCTTAATTAAAACTTCATTCAACATTTTACTAATTGTTTTACTTACAACATCAATACGAGATTTACGGGCATATTTCTTAAGCATAGATACCGCACTATCAAGACGATAAGTAGCAACAAGCATCTCATCTACGCCATAAACTTGGCTAGTAGGAACGCCGCCAGCAATATTTTGCTGCCACACTTGCACGAAATCTACGCTGTCGTTATAATAAAGATCAAGCGGCACGGAAGGTTGATCGTCTTCATTATAAGTCTCTTGAGTATAAATCAAATTAGCGGTACCCGCCTTTTCGATAACTTCACGAGCTACGGGAGCAATAAAATCTGCTAATGCTTCCTGTGCTTCCATCGAAGTGAGTTTATTTTTGCTACCGAGAGCCTTGACTAACTCAACTTGTTGAGGTGTATTCTTTAGTTTAATTTGCATATTATTAAGTTTAAATTTAAGTATTAAAGTTTATATTTCTTTTTGTTAAAATTAATGCACATTTAGTAGAACTAACGCATGTCCTTTTGCGTTGGGGGCACCAAGTAGTTTACCCACACAACTAGTAGAATGTTCATTAGAGCCATTGTTTTGTCCCGTAGTACTCGTAGTCCATAAACCAGCGCCAGAGGGAAATAGCGCGTCACCCGCTTGAGCACCGCCATTAAATTGTCCAGACACTAAGAAAATACCTCGTGTTGCAATAGGAACGGTTTGCCCCGATAACGCAACTTGCTTTTCCGCAGCTTTACGCGGATTAAATTTGTATAATAGACCGTTCTCGTCTTGCTCTTGAACTGCATAAAGTAACATACCGATAACATTTTCGCCAGTACCAGCCGCAGTAACACGAGGATTTGTTCCCCAACGTTCTGAAACGGTTCCCGCAAAATTTGCACCTACCGGTCCAAGCAGTTGAGTATTTGTTTCATCAGTACGCCAACCGGAAGCTACTGGTCGAACTAATGTTCCTGCATTAACGGGTAACGTCCCGGAATAAGCGAAAACGTTTACAACGTCATGTTCATCATATTGTCGAAATGGAAGTAGTTGAGGCATATTCTTATTTTCTTTCTATGTTAAATTGCTATTGTTTATTACAACTTGTTTTTGTGAATGTGAAATTATTTATTGTTTTATTTATTATAATATGATATTACTTAATAAAAGTAAATTCATCAATACTAAAAGCTTTTGCATATTTTTCTTTTAATGTTTGAGTTTGTGCTATAGTAGTAGCAGGGATTTCCTTGCTTATATTGACCGCTTGATTTAATGCACTATCCACTGTTTGTTGTGCGGATTGCTCAACTTTGACTTCTTTATTTTCTGATGCTTTTACTTCTCGTGCTTTCTTAGATTCCGCAATAACCTGTCTGTCTTTATTCTTAAGTAAAATATAAAGATTGGTTTCTACATTTTTATATTGCTCATCACTTAAATCCCTGATTTGTGACCCAACCACGGATAATTCTTCCTGTGTTAACTCAAATTTATCTTCAAAAGAAGACATACGCACAGTGAATTTCTCTTGTTTTTCCTTAGCAATTTTCTCTTGTTCTAGTTTTTGTAATGTAGCTTTAAGTATTTCTAAGTCTTTATTAAGCGTTTCGTACGTTTTGATTAAATCGTCATGTTTCTTCTGTAATTCTTGTGCTAAAGTTTCTTTTTCTTGCTTTTCTTTGGCAAATTTTTCCGATGCTGTTTTCAGTTCAGTTTCTACAAAATCAACAAGTGAGGAAGCTGTCACTTCTTTAAGTAAATCATCCGTAATATCTTTAATGTTAGTAATTTTCATGTTTTCTCTTAAATTTGAATTATTTGAGTTCTTGTTATTTATTACATTTGAAGTTTGTAAATGTGAAATTATTTTTGTATCTACTTCATCGGCTATTTTACCTACTCTATCTAATGCTTCTTGTAGGGAAAATAAAGTATTACCTCTTAATTTAATTAAAGCTAAAAGTTTTTCTCTGTTTTCTATCGTATCACCCCTTTCATTGTTTTCTTTATTATGATCAGTATTGATTTCTGGCACAGCAATAGCGTTTAAGAAAGCTGCGGGCGATTCAGTAATCGCTCCTCCCAGACCTAATCCTTCACCCGACAATAGCCTAAAAACTCTTGACCCGTCTTTCAATTTACCGGTCCCTCCAAAAGCCTTTAAATGCTTAGATAATTCTTCTATTTCTTTAATATCTTCTATAATAATACCATCTGTTAAAGCACGAGAATTAGCGGGACACTTAACTAATTTATAATCTGTAAATCCCACTTCTAAACTAGCTTTTATTTTATCAAAATTCTCACTTAAAATATTATTACTTTCTTCTATACATTCTGTTAATCCTTCATTAACAGATTTCCATAAAATACCGCCTACTATTATATTAAAAATATCCTTAGTATTCTTGACATCATCTTCTGTCAATGGTTTATCTGTGCCAAATTCAGTAATGTGAGCTGATAAAATAGTTCCAACTACTAAATCTCTTTTATGATTTAAATCTAAGAATTTATTAATAAAAGTCTTATAAACTTTTAACGCAAAAGTCGTATCTACACCATCATCATTTTTATTAAAATAATTAACATTAAATAAAGGTACGGCAATTGGTAAAAGATCATAATTAATCTCTGGATTAATATCGGGAATAAATCCGCGTAATTGTTCTAACGATGCCTTAGCTAACTGCAAATTGTATTCCTTAGATATAATAGGTTTAACAGTTGATGAAAAAACTGTTTTGAATGGAAATTCTTTCATTGAATTACTTTAATTCTTCAAACCCATATTGAACGCTAGCATATATAGTTCGTTTCTTGACATCAAAATCTTTAGCTAATCCTAGATTATTTAAAGCTGTTTGCATATCAGATGGGGTAGCGGGATTTGGTAAATGATTCGTTAAATGAGTATAAGAGAAATCATAAAACCCATTTTCTAAACTATTAATTCTAGTATGTACATAAGAAATCATACGAAATATCATATCTTCTATATCTCGTATTTTATTATCATGTTCGGAATTATTATCAAGCGGTATAGCCTTAATTTCCTTATACTGTTTAATTAACTCTTCCGTATTAGCCCGTAATTCTTGAAGTTCTTTAGGTATATTCATAATATTATATCAATTATTACACTTAAAATTATTTTATTAAATTATCCAAATTATCTTAGTCTAATCCATGAAACCCAACTACCCGTAGATACAATTGTTGCGTCTTCGTTTGCTTGTGTTCTAACTGCTAATCTGACTAACTTTCCCCCCACATAATTAGTTCCAGTAATAGTTCTTAAAAAATATTGTATAGGTTTACCAGCAGCATTGGCAACCATAGTAAATGATCCTGATGTATTAGGAATCTTTACGCTATCACTATCATTCCAAAGATAAGCATCAACTACCGTAGCTAAACTACTGCCTTTATAAGCTCCAAACGCACATTCCATTAGCCACGTTCCTTGTCCTGCGGGAATGGTTACTATTGGCGTAGTAGTCCCGAAAATAACATTAGCAAAAGCATTAGTAATAACATAATTATCACCATTACCATGCACAATCTCAGCATCATTGGAGACAACAGAAGGCGAAGTATTATTCAAAGTACTTAATTGTACTCTTCCCCAATTCTTATTACTTAAATCTGCATTATCCCCTGTAAAAACATATAAAAAATTATCTTTATATGCAAAATCTCCGCTTCGACCACCAACAGTAGAAGTAGGAGCGTCACCGGTAGGAAATAAATTAAATCCCCTTCTCGCGTTCAAACTGCCGCCAGTAATCCAAGCCCCACCAGAAAAATCAACAGTAAAGGTATTCTGCCCAGCGCTTAATTTGTCTATACCTCTAGCATCAGAAAAAACATGAGAACCATCATGATCAGCTACGGAATTTCTTCCAGCAGCAAATGAAAAATCCCTTCTTGCGCTATTCTTAGTACCGCCAGGAACGACAGAATAATGCCCAGAAGCAGTATTGGTTAATCCACCACCAATCGAAGTATAATCTCCCGTTGCTTTATTTGTATCCCCGCCTAAAATAGAAGCCGTATTCCCGATTATATCATTACTGATTCCAGCACCAATAATACCATAATTGCCAACGTTTCTTACTTGATTGCTATCTCCCCCTCCCACAAACGCATCAGCGCCTGCATTAGTATTATTTTGACCGCCAATAATTGAACTACGTTCGCCTCTAACAATATTAGAATCTCCTGCGCCCAAAAATACTTTAAGCCCGGAAACTACATTTGATTTACCAGCCCCAATAAATGAATGTTCAGAAGCAATTGTGTTAGTTTGTCCTCCTCCTATAACAGAATAAATACCCGAAGAAACATTCCTTAATCCACCACCAATAAATGAATGGGCACCAGATAAACGATTTCTTTCCCCTCCTGCTACACTAGAATAATCTCCACTAACCATTATAAGCGTACCGCCTAAAATAGAAGTATATAATCCTTTTAGAGTTTGATTACCTGTGTCCCCCGCAATTACACCTGAAATCCAAGCATTTCTATCAACAAGTATATCGTAGAATCTATTATTATATCTAATTCCCGGCAAATTATTTATATCATTTACATATACTTTATAAGTTATCGCCGCCGAAGCATCCCAAAGAAGTAAAAAGTCTCCCGTTGCTATATCTGTAAGAGAACTAAATTGGTTGATGTTCTTATTTCCCATGCGATATTAAATATATTATTTCTTTGTTATATATACCTTTCTTCCGTCGTCTTGCCTTTAAATAAATTACACATAAAAAATTAATAGAGAGGGCGGAGATTACCAACAATTGCGCCCATATCTTCATCCACAACAGCGAAACCATCCTCATCTACTAGTGTATCTTCTAAACATTCAATATTCAATAACCCCGATATATAAAATCCTTTATTAACAACGTCAGGATCAATTTCTCCCCTAAAACTTAAATTAGCTGTTTTATTCATTCCAATAGCGGTATTAAAATTTGATCCAATAAACTTAGCATCTCTAAAATCATATCTAATAGCTGTATGACCTTGACCGCTAAAAACGGGTCCGCTTTGCCTTGGATTCCCAGTAGTTGTAATAAAGGGCGAACAATCTAACGGGTTTCTTAATCTGATAGTGATATTATATCCACTGTCTACATTCAATAAATCTATTAAAGTCCCTGAAGTCGTATCTCCTACCGTCATACCAAAACTTAAATCAACAAAAACGGGAAAGTTCACCTGTCGATCAATCGGACATTTATATCCTAGAGACCCTAATGGTTCACGATTAAAATTCATATCTATTTGATAATTAGTAATATGAATATTATTAAAATCTACGCCTAAACCGGACAAACTATTGCCCGAAGAAATGATATCTAAAATTAAGTCGCCGGGATGTAAAATATACGGTCCGCCTTCATTATCTGTTATAGGGACTACAAATTTATTACTATTAACAATCTGGCGTGTTTGCGTATTAATTGCGGGAATATTGCAACCGCTGCCACTTAGATAAAAGGCAACATTCTCACAAGACCAAGAAACATTAGAAACGGGAAAAGAATTAACCGCCGCTTGAGTTTTATAACTTTCCAAATAGCAATTACCTAAAGCAAAAATCTGGTATCCAGTCGACTGAGGATCTGCTCCGTTTCTCGTATAATCGACTTCCGTAATTTTCTCCTTGTCACGCTTAAATAATTGATCGGTTTCGTTTGATCGAACGAGAAAAATATTTCTATTATCTCTTATGGCGGCAGGGAAAAATGGGTCTTCTGTAGGTTGAGTCAATTGTCTCCCCATTAAACCTGATAATAAATTCACTTCAAAATTACTAGCGTACTTTGCCGTCCCACCGGTAAATGGATGTTGATACTGCGCGTAATTAACGTTCAAACCAATTCTCGCATCGTTGGCAAGACCATTTAATAAGTACTCAAAATCCAATCTTATATTGGGACTATTAACATTAGGATAGGAAACTAAAGCACGCTTTCCGATTTGTTTAATGTCTGTTCTTGAGGGAGAAAAAGAAAAAGATACATTTTGGACACGATTTATAGGCAAAAGTAAATTATGATTTTGGATAAAATTCGTATAATCATTATTTAAAGATCCCGTATAATGAATGAAGTGGTAGCCGGAAGAGGGCGATGGACCCACAAACAAACCTTCACAAAAATACGGTATTCTGGATTGAGGCATTTAAATATGTTTTTCGATTCTAGTTTTCCCCGTCTTAAACATTTTCGCCAATAATCTGTGCGGAAATTTACCCGTAGATAGAATATAACCACCTAATTTCCGAAAATTAACATTCCATCTTTCCTTATTGATATACGACGTTTCCCAATCTTTCTTTTGTTCTATCATATGTTTATTATTCCATCTCTATTCTGCTGTTAAACAAAATACCACCCATAAAACTATCCGTCTTAAATTCCGCGCAAATTTCATCTACTTTCACAAATAAATCAGATTGTTTGTCTGGGTTATCAATATATTCATTTATACAATTATTCCAATTGTCTATTCTTTCATTTTTAACTATAGAAGATAAAATTTCCTGAACAATGATTTCCTGCTCGGCGGTTAGCTCTTTAATATTGTGCTTGTGTTTTAATATCTCCCTAATTTTCCCTTCCGTGATTTGAGATTTAATAATATTGTCTCGAATCTTAGAAACGCTAAATCCAGCACCTATCGGTGATATCTTCTTAGTTGATTGTGGCGCTTTTGTTCCCGTAGGTCGCCCGCCATCTCCGCCATCTTGTTTACTCATTAAAGGCTGATAGTATCCCTTATCTCTTAATTTCTTATAACTATCTTGTGATTCTACGGAGTCTTCGTTGGTAGGCAAACGACCACTCTCCATAGCGTCGAAACATTCTACTGGTGTTAATAATCCTAATTCAGCTAATCTTACATAAATTTTATTATATTCAATTTCATTCTTTAAATCTAATTCTTCATAATAGGGCTGTGGAATTTCTCCTTTAAATCCTAATTCTTTTGAAATATTTTTTATTTCAGGGATTAAAAATTCCTCCAAAAACAATCTTCGCGCTCCCTGAAGTCTTTGTAAAAATATATCAATTTTTGCGTTTTGATTCGCAAATTTCTCGCCCTGTATTAAAAATACATTTCCCAAACCTATAGCAATAGTAGCGTTTAATTCTTCATACTTACGCGGATCTAAAATGTCCGCTATAGTAGGAATAACAAAACTAACTTTTGTAGTATAATCTGCTACTAATACGCGCCCGATAGATTCATTTTCAAAAATTTTACGTAAATTCTCAATATTCTTATAATTAATACCACCTTGATCGGGAGGTGCTCCTGTAGTAACTAGTAAAACTGCTTGCTGCACAGTTCGTGCAATAGCCTGATCCATCAATTCTAACTCTCTTTTATGATTTAAATGTTCCAACACTCCAAAACCAAGAGGTACGCTGAATGCTTCGTAAGATTGTTTTGATAAAAATACTGCAATTATATCTTTAGTATCCAAAGTTCTATAAACCGCTCCGCCTACTTTTTTCTTGATCTTAGCCTTATCTTCGGTAGACAAAGAATCTAATACTGCTTTATCTTGTTCAGTTCTTGGATTTCTCAATCTTTCTAATTCATAATCAGATAAAATTTGTAAATAAGTGGGTCTGTCAAAAGTAATACTACCTTGAGCTTGAATATCAGCAGGATTTAACAAAATATATCTAATAGGAATTTCTACTTTTGATCTATTCAAATTACCACCAAACAGTTTAACTAAATCTTTATACTCTTGACCTTCTAAACGCCCTAAAAACTTATAGATAAAACAATTACCAGACCGCCAAAGTTCTCTGAAAAATATATCTTGCAATTTGTTAAGACCTATCTTCTGGAAAAACATTTCAAAAAATAATCTAGATTTCTTACTACCCCCCTTAAAATAAATATTATTAACACAAAATTCTGTGAAAAGTTCAATTGTAGCGCGAAAAACAGAAAAACCCCAATAAGCTCTTTGACATAAAACAACAGCATCTTTTACGGTCACATCGCTTTCTTTGTAACCTGCCGCGCCAGAATAAGTAAATGGAACGGGCGATTCTAATACATGCCGATATCTATGCTCTAAATGAATATAAGCTGATTTATTCGTTCTAGTTGTAGTTGATGCGGTTGCTTCATCAAAATCTAAAGAAGTAACGGTAGAAGGAAGGTTGTCAAAAATAACGGGCGCGATTTGTTTTTCTTTAATTTCTTCTGGTTTACCGATTAAAATTGGTCCTCCGGCAAAGAGTTGATAGGCTTCATTTATTTTTCCATCCTTATATCGTTTATAAGCTCCGGCATAAGAAATGCCATTTTTTCTTGAATAATCTCTTAAATTTTTCATCAAAAATAATTACACAAAAAATCAATTAAAGTGAAGAATATTGACTTTTATAAGATCTATTTTTAAACTGAACAAATTAAATTAATTTGAGTTGATATAAAAGCTGCAAATCATAATTACAAAAAGTATCTCCAGAAAAAAAACCTTTCATCATATATTCTTTTACTTGAGTCCGACCATTAACAAAAAAGGGCTGAAATTTTGGAAATTTCTGTATAAGTTCGCGCAAATTATGAAAAATATAATCCGGTGTTGCTTTCGTTTTGACTCTTTTCATCCAGGGCAAATGATTAAAAATCAATGCTTCCTGCAAGGTATTTTCTATAATCATAACTAAATAAATTCCCGCATTATTAGCACGTTCTAATTCTTTAGTAAATCGTTCCAAACCTTGCGTAAGCGTGCTTAAGAAATCTCCTAGAGATTTTCTTTCAAAATATACATTTGAATTACCACTAAAATAGTAATCTCCAAAATCAAGTTTATCAATTCTATATTTAATATCAAATTTAATAGGTTGACTTTCTCTGGAGTCAATAACTATATAATGACTATTTAAATTATTATCAAGATTAAAATTATCAACGTTAAAATTATCGGCATCAAGATTAAAATGAAAATTATTATGTGACTGAAACTTATTGATTAATCCTATTTCCTGACAAAAACCATAATAATTAAATAAACGAAATAAATAATGAACCGGGGGAAAACAGGGGAGGCTGGCTAATTCTATTTGAAGCGGTGCGTAAATCAAATTTTTTTCAACTTTTCTTTTGACTAGCATATCTTTACAAAATTCCGTCGCCTTATCTTTATGTAAACCTTTTAAATATTTCTTTAAATTATTCTTATTCAAAAAATTCGTGTCAAAGTAATGATCAACCGATTTAAAAGGAAGTTTTTCATTGGTTAATAAATCAAGTTTAGGTTCGTAAGTTTCAAAGTATTCTTTAAGACTCATTCTATGATTATCCCAAGGGTGAGAATTAGATAATTGCTCATTACAAATCTTACAAACTTTTAGTTCTTTAATCACATAACATCATAAAATATTTGTGTAATAATAAAAAACAAAAAAAATATGAAAATTATTATTCTAATATTAATTGGCGCAATTATCGGATTCTTATTTTTGAGAAAAAATAAGAAAAAAGCTGAAAAACTTGAAAAAATTACAGAAAAAATAATTGCAAAAATAAAAAAGAAAAAATAATTAACGCGATATTAAATCAAAATAGGCTCAAATGTGTTACAAATTGGTTCATCAATTTGACTATTCATATCAAAATATACCTTAGCAAGCCACGATCCCATGACTAAACAACTATAATTATCTTTTCTACTTCTCTGGGGCGATTTACTTCTTCTTAAATGTTGAGGTAAATCAAATCCCATCGTGCCCTTACTTGTGACTGTGGGTTGAATTAAAGCTAATTGTCGTTTAGTTTGTTCTATCATATCGTCTTGAGTAGCAATAAAATCAAGAATTTGAGAATTAAAGTCTGACGTGTCTTTAAAAATAATGGGAATTTCTGTTTCTATTGCCCTTTTGAACATTTGATCATGCCCCGTTAATCTTGATGCAAAATAAATCTTACCAGATTCAATTTGGGTTTTGAGATGTTCGTTGGCTTTTCTAATCCATTCTGTATGTTGATATTTCTGAGTATAGCAAATCTTTCGTGCGCTTAAATTATATGAATTTTTAGCTGTTTTGATTTGTTCAATATAATCTTCTGCATCAAAATCGCCATCTACAAAATCTAACTTTATATTTCTTTCCATAAAATAATTAGATTGATTACATGCTTGAATAAAATTAAAGTTACCACCACCAAAATCTCCAATAATCATCACAATATTAAAATAAGAAAGTAAATAAAACAAATATTGAATATGTCCTTTCAAGTCAGTGTCTCCACCCGTTTTGGCATAAGTATGAACTTGAGTAATTGATCGATTATCTTGATTCAATAAATAAACACCCATTGCAAAATAATCTGATGCTTGCGAATCTGATAAACTAGGATCGATAGATAAAACATATTTAGAATCTTTATTCCCCGAAACTTGTACGCAAGGAAGATCACCGTCTTTCACCGTGAATTCATGAAGCTTACGAATATTAAAATAACCATCCGAACTACTCGAAAAAATCGCCATATATTCGCGTTGAAAAGACGCTGTATTTTCCCCGCCACTTTTCGCTTCTTCTACGATTTCGCGATCAATTAATTTTTCTGGTACTGCTTGATACCCCATCCTAGAAACAAAATAAGATCGACTTAATTCCGGCTTCTGAATCTTCTCAATCCAGTTCAAATAAAGCCTATAAATAAATTCAAAATCGTAAGAAGCAGAAGATAACCCAATAATTTTTTTTGTGGAAGTAGCCATCGCTAATTCTTCTGGGGACAAATCGGCGGACATCATTAAGCTTTCTTTTAATTCGTCACGATCTAATTGCTCTTGAATATCATTACGTGCTGTTAAAAATGGCATTAAAACACTTTTATATATATCTTCAGGCACCATTAAAAATTCATCTACAATTAATATGTCCCCTCTTGTTCCGCGAATCTTTTCGTTTAATGGAATAGCTATAATTTGCCCTTCATTGATATCCAAAGTCATTTCATCAGCTCTTCTTACAAATTCCAACTTTCCTTTTCTTTCTATATAACATTCTCTCAATAAATCCGCTCCTCTTGCGTTAACAAATCTTTCTATTTGTTGTATCAAACGTCGAGTAGATCGAAATGCATTACTAGCCAAAACAATTCTCGTTCTGGGATAAAAAATAGGATATAAACAACAGAAAATTGCCGTGAGCCAGCTATTATGACTTATAAAACCATTAGACCAATAACATTCCTCGGTAGGAACGTTAAAATCTAAACAATTAGTTGTTAAATCTGTTATTTCAACAATTTCGTCAAAAAAGAAATTTTCAGCTTGTATTTCCTTAAAATATAACAGATCTTTTTCTGTAACTCCCGCTTTTTCGAAGAAAAGCACGGTTTTTTCTAAAGAAGTGTAAGTCAAATCGCGTTGATTATTTCCGCGTTTTAAATAATCCCTCCATTCATTACTTAAATCTTTAGGTAGATAAGTAGCCGACCTGATTTTCGCCGACATTCCTTTAGATCCGGGAATAATATCTAAATTACTATTAAATACATGATTAATTAAATGTTTATTTAATATATCTTGCTTTCGATTTAATCGAAAGCCGATCTTATCTCTAAAAATTTGACAATCTTTTCCTGAAATTTGGATCGTGTAACATTTACCAAATGGGGACTTGGTTTTATGTTCCAATAAAGACGAAATTATTCCGAACAAACTTAAAGATACGTGAACTTGTTGCGCCATTTTATAAGAAACGGAAGTGTAACCAATCTTCAAACCTTTTGTACTAATATATCCATCAGTATCAAATAATCCTTGAAGGCATGATCTCAAGCTTTCCTTGTCCTGTAAAATAACGGGTGGAATTTCTTTGGTATAAGACAGCCCCCTCTTTAACTTAAAATTAGATATAAGTAATTCCGAATATTTCTTAGAAAAACTAGCAACTTTCGCTATAGTTTTTAGTTTGTTAGATAACTTCGCACCACACAATACGCAATAATCTAAGATCTGACTATCAGCGTTCGTTAATGTAAAACCAGGAGAAGTCTCTGATAAACATCCATCGCCTAATAAAAGTCCAATTAAATAACTTTCATCATTATCGTTACGATTATTCCATTCTGGCGTCGATCTGCTAATACAAATATTATCCCCGATCTTCAATTCGCTATATTTCTTCCAAACAATATTACAATTTTGATTTGTATTGTTTATTCCTTTAATTAAATGATTAACAGATCCGGTCAATGTAAAACCACGTTTGGTTTTAATTTTCAAACACTGTTTCTTGGGTTGAATACATAATTTTGAAATTTCGCCCCAATCTTTTCCATTCCACAAATGTATGGGATTTATATTAACCCACCTATCTCCTTGCGAAAAATCTATATTCGGTAATAAATCACGCAATAAAATCAACCCTCTGGTTTTTTCAAGAACATATGTATCTCTTTCATAATCAACCGTTTTCGAGCATCCCCTCCCCCATATATTTAAGCAAAAATTATGATCAAACCAAGAACGTAAAATAATTTCTTGAAAAGGGAAAATCTTGAGATTAAAAAAAAGTTCTACAGTTAATCCTAAATTATTAAATAAAAATTCAGCAAAAGTAATCCGTGCTTCTTCGGGTGATAAATATCCTTCTAATTTTTCAAATTTTTTATTAGAATAAATTTTATTACTAATAAGTGAATCATATACTATCATGTAAAATTTTCTTTATTTAATCCCCATATCTCACATTTTAAAGCGTCAAGATTATCCAACCTTTCGATTTCTTCCTTAATCATATGTCGGCGTTTTTCCGCAATAGCTAAAAATCTCTTTCTCTTGTTTTCTTCGCGCCATGCACTAACAGCCTGTAAAAATGAAGCGTTTTCTCTTAATCTGCCTTCCATTCTATCATTTCTTGTCCCCGTCAAGTTCTTTAACGCAGCATTCTGACGTTTTTGATTATTATCCATCTCTTTATATAACTCACCCATTTGAGCTACAAGTGCCATAGATAATCGTTTGCCATCGCTATCGTCCAAACATTTATCTCTCATTTCCACTAATTGTTCTACTTCTCTTTGCATCTTAGTATAATTCACAATATCACAACATAAATTAATATATGAATCTACTTCTTCTTCTGTTATATCCGGCTTGTCCCACACATAACGAATAAATGATGATTCGAAAAGTTCGCAATCTACATAGCACGACAAAGTATTCATCAATAAGCCATATCGCGGTGTATGACAATACTTAATCATTGCTTGCAAACAGTTTTGTATTCGCGTATCTTTTTTAAGAGTGCTAATATCAATACCATTCAAAACATATTTATTTACTCGCCGTGCCGCTTGTTCTATTGTTTTAGGAATAAAACGTGTCGTATTAACTACGGGATTATTCGTTACCTGTTTTGGATCAAAAGAAATCAAATTATTCTTATGCAAAAATTCTTGGATTGCTTTATATTCTAAATTTATCCTACTAATATTTTGTTTATTAAAAAGTGCGCGAGCCATTTCTGTAATAGATGCAATAGTATAATTATTTCTAATATATAATTCTTGTTCACCTGTTAAAATAAAAGGTTGTTTATATTTATTATCAGAAGAGGACTTAGCTTTTACATTTAATGTTGCCAAATATTCTTTTATAGCCTTGCCTTCAAAACTCCTTCCATCAAACAAAGTATCTGGAAATAAATCAACAACCATATCTTTCAAACTTGGTGGTTTACTCGAATCTGCATTAATTAAATTTAAAATTTTTGTTTTTTGTTCATTTGTTAAAACAATCGGATTGATTAATTTGCGTCTAATATTATTATCTTCCATAAACAACGAAATTCACTAAAAACTAAAAATCTATTTTTCCTGAATAAGTCGCGTCTTTAGCTTTACTAAAAATCAAATCTTTAATATTCTTAATTTGTCTATAGCCAGGCAAACGATTTTTTTCGGTAGTCTTAAAACCTAACATACGAGCAATATTCTCTTCCTTTCCTCCATCTACATACAAAAACTTAAATACTTTATATTCAATCGGTTTTAATTCTTTCTTCATTTGTTTATCTAAACTAATAAGACCTTGATCAATATCTACATTCACATTAGGTTTGTCATAAACTTCTTGCGCGTGATGTTCTAATGGAAGTGGTAATTTAGAATCATATGCTGATTTTTTAGTATGTGCCCATTTCTTATAAAGTGGACAAGCAACACATTGTGTAGTATAAATAGAACATAAATCGCCACCTTCATTAGCACTACATTTCAGACAGGGACGAGAATAATTTCCATAATTATTACGTAATAAATTAGAAATTTGATGTGTAATAATAGTATTAAGCCAAGGTTCTAATGGACGCTTTTGGTCCCACAAAGCAAATTTCTTATAAATATGTAATCGTAAAATTTGACTCACATCATCATAATCTAACCATTGAATTGCTGTTAAATGCCATTTGACCCTTCTTTTCTTGATTTCATTATCTATTATATCTGCACAATCTTCAAATTGTAATTTCTTTTTATAATAAGTATTGTAATATATGGTTTTCTTTTCGTTCTCTACAACTACCCAAATTCTATTATTGTCATCTTTCAACCCAAAAATATTATTACCTTGGTGAAAAGACCCGGAAATATGATGATTAGAAAGCACCATATTTGTTAATTGCCCGGTTGTTACATTCTCTAAAAAATTAACGCCCACTTTCCCATCATGATATTTGCCCGTTATAAAATGATGCGTCAACTTAAAAACTTCTTCAAAACGATTATGCGCATTGCTAACTAGAATTGAATTATTAAAACAAAAAGTTTTCATTGATTCTATAGTTACTTCTTAGGTCTAATGGCAGAAGCAGATTTTAAATATTCTTCTAAAAACTTTTTTTTATTGATTTTGATAGCTTTCGTTTTATTATTCGTAATACGAGGTTCTTTTTTAATAGCACGAGCTAAAGATCTAACTGGAATACCCATATCTTGTGGAATATCCACTTCCATCTGTAATTTATTAATAGAAGGAACAGAAATATTATCGTCATTATTACTATTATCATCATTATTGTTTTCTATTTCTATATCATTATCTAATTCATCATTGTCCTTCCCCTCATCATATATTGAAATACCACGTTTGATTAATAACTTTTTATATGCTTCTCTATTATTATTTTTCTTTTGATTATTTTGGTTTTTCATTACATAGGAAGAAATAATTGATTGATCAGGCAATGTTTGATTTGAATTTGTTGCTTCATGGAATGATTTTCCACAATGTGCGCAAAATTTAACAATATTTGATTCTTGCGCGGTTTTTTTAAAACAAAATTGACAATAATAATAATTCATCTTAAATGATAATACTCAATTAGATATACACTTACAAAATAAAAATTATTAAAATAAATAACAAATAGTGTAATATATGATAAATATGCCAATTCCTACACCTACCCCATCAGAAAAAAAAGATACAGTGGGAAAAAAATTATTTATACAAAGATGCATGTCTGATTTAAACAAAGACTATCCGAACAATAAACAACGGTTTGCTATTTGTTTAAAATCCTATCAAGATTCCAAAAGGAAATCTTCCGGCAAATTTGATTATTTGGAAAATGATAAGATAGAAATTTTAGACTAATTTCTTGACTTTTCTGTAATTTTACGCTAGTTTTTTTCACAAAAAATGATAAAAATCTGTGATATGTTAGGCGGTAGTATTTCTTACGGACTTAATACTATTTATTCTGATAAAGACAAAAGATTTATTTTTCTTAACGAAGAAATATCAAAAATTCTTAGATCATACTTTTGAAAAAAATAAAGAAAAAACTAAAAATATCAAATTTAATGAAAAATTAGCAAACAAATTACTATTAAAAATCTATTTGCCAATACTACAAAAAAAATGAAAATCTTTGACAAAATCAAAGAAATCGCTTTTGCTTTCAATCGAGATTTGTTTCCCGGAAGAAATCTTCATCTTTCTTTCATTATATACAAAGGGCGAATTATATCTATTGGACAAAACAGTAGAAAAACACATCCAATAAATCTCAGAAATCCAAAAATCAGTAAGGAAGGTGTTGATATAAGTGGATTTCGCGGTTCTTGTTCGGAATGGAGCGCGGTTAATCGCCTGAAAAACCTAACTAACATTCCTGTAAATAAATGTTCTCTTATCAATATAAGAATAAATAAATTAAATGAAATGAGAAATTCTTGCCCCTGTAATTCGTGTTTCGGTCTCTTATCACATTTTGCTTTCAAAGAAGTTCGCTTTTCTAATGATAGGGGCGAGTTTGAAAAATTTGTAATCTAAAACGTGTAAAAAACAATATGAAAAAGAAAAAATGCTTGTACAAAAAGCTGCCCGTTTTCGATTTCAAAAATGGAAATGATATTAAATATGAAATAGTATGGAAAGAACCATCCAAATATTATGCAGCTCATGGGCTTTGCGATTCCCCGGACAATGAAAACCCTCAGATTTGGATTAATCCACAACTAAAGGAAAGAAAATTATTAAGCGTGGTAATCGAGGAAATCTTTCATGCCTTTTGTTTTGAAAAAAATGAAAAAACAGCAAGAAAATTTGCCTCTACGATTCAAAAAATACTATATAAATTAGGATGGAAAAAAAATTAAGTTACTATTTTATTCAAATTATTAAACTTTTTGACTAAAAATTTCACCAAATCTGATCTTAAAATATCTTCATTCCCAAACTGAAATGTATAAATACCAAATTTTTTACTTTCGTCGTCGGAAAAAAGATTAAATACTTGTTCAAACGCGCCACGCTTACCATTGTTTAAATCTGTTTGTAATGGATCAGCTAACACGAAACATTTACTAAATTTACCTATTCTAGTCAAAACAGTAATTATTTCTTTGATAGTGGAATTCTGAGCCTCATCCAAGATAATAGACTTGGCATTCCAGCTCATACCTCGACAAAAATTAACGGGAAAAATAGAAATTCTTTCTTCTTTTTGTAATTTGATAATATCATTTTTGCTTAATAACTCTTCTAGTTTATCAATAAAAGGAAGATTATAAAAATGCATTTTGTCTTGGATGGTGCCTGGTAAAAATCCTATAGCTTTATCAGAACTTTCCACTGCGCTTCTTAAATAAATTATATCTGAAATTTTCTTTGTGTTAATTAGTTGAAGGGAGCAATAAACACTTAAAATTGTTTTAGCGGTGCCTGCTGGTCCATTCACTAATAAAACTTTAACATCTTTATTATGAACGGCTAAATTTATAAATTCTAATTGTTTCGGGGTCCATTGTAAGTCTCGTATAGTAAATGTTTCTCTTATCTTTGATCTTTGGAAGACTTTGGGCGAATGATCTAATAATAAAAAATCTTCTTGCTTTACTTTGTCTATTTCGGCTTTCGAATTCGCTAAACTATCAAAATTATCACGAAACTTTCGTTTGTGTCGCATCTTTGTGTCTTTTGTCTTGTATTGATATATATTACACGATTAGTACTATAAATCAAAACAACTTATCTTTCTTCCAAAGTAAATGACAAAATAATCCACAAAATACTCCCGCGCCTAAATATTTATTAATGCCATAATAAAAAACAAAACCACAAATAAGAAGAAAAGAAATAAGAAAAAATTTATTAAAATCAATCATATGATTGTTATTGAATGATCGCGTTTTAGGTGGGTTGTGTTTTATTGTAAGTGTTTATTTGCGATTTATGGTACGCGATTACTTGTTTGATTCTTTCTTTTCTGTTTTGTTGATAATGAGATTTATTATATTTTTTACTACAGGTAATGCAAGAAGTTTTGAGTTTATCTTTAGTTTTAGGATTGGTCCAAAATTGATCTATTGATTTATTTTGCCCACATGTTTTACATCTTTTAGTCGTGTTTATCATATTTGTGTATTATACTTTGTTTTTGTGATGACGTTCAAAATAAACTTTAAACCAATTCATATCTTTGTTATATTCCGATATTTTGCTTTCTACTTTATTGACTGCCCAACCGGATTTGAGTTTGTGAAAAATTTCCCACAAAACATTTGTCGAATCAAAATGCTGGTATTCTAATCGTTCGATATCCATAAGTTGATTGTTCATTCCCCGCGTTGTTCGTTTTGTTATTTTCATATTTGTTCGTTGCTTATTTTCGGTTATGTCTCGATATATTTATATCGTAAAACAAAATTGAATAATTAGCAAGGAAAATTTCAGGTGAAAAATGTTTGACCTTTGGTTTTATTCTGTTACAATAAGAAGGTAAGAAAAATTTTTGATAAATCAAATAAATGACAAATCGAATCAAATGAACGAAAAAACGCCAGAAAATTCAGAAGAATCACCAGAAAATTCCAAAAATCGCGATTTGATAGGAGAATTGGAGAAAAGATTAAAAAATTTAATTGAAAAAATTCGACAACAGGAACAAAAAAAACAAAATAGTATAAAAGAAAATATAACGAATAATATAAACAACAATAATAACAATAACAATACAAACTTGCAGCGCATGGAATATTTCAAATATCATAGTTTTACCGCTTTGTCAAAGATTAAAAATATGCTATTATATAAAGAATGGTTAGGGGAAACAAAAAACGATGAAATCGTAATAATAAGTTATAAAAACGGTGAATTAAGAGTAGGCGCTGGATGGAGTGAAATAAAAGCGCGACAAAATATGGAATTAGTTTGTGAAACAAGAGATATAAATGGTGTGTTGGTATATCATAATAATATAACAATCAATCATATTAATGAAATAATGCAATTAGAGTGGAAAATCCCGGATGATTATATTGATGAATAGAAATTGTGTTTAAGTTGAAAACGGGGAATGATATGAATATATTAATTACAATATTAAGTTGTTTGTTCGGTCTGGCATGTTGGGCGGTAGTTATTTGTTTGATAACCAACGCGAAAGTAATAAATTGGTTATTTAGTCTACGTAAAAGAAATAAAAAAATGTGAAATATATGAGAAGAAGAAATGGTTGTCAGTATCGTAATCATCATTATCATCGCAATTATCGTAATACATATACAGATTTCGGCGCGGCTTATGTGGGGAGGATGATAGAAGAAGACAAGAAAAATCCTCATATAATAACACATACATTACTTTTGTTGTTTGGTCTACCTTTTATTATTTATGGAACGGAATCATGTTTTGTATTTATGTTAGGCACTTGCGCTATTACTTTTGCTGTTATTGGATTTCAAGAGGATTATAAAAAGATAATCAAATTATAAAAAGATAATAAAGTGACGCGCGGTTTCAGGTGGATAAATAAGATAAAATTTCATTATTTGGATAATCTATTGCGTTAATATGTCAGAAAATGTAGATAATCATCATTGTCATTATTATTATAAAAGTATAAATTTCAGGTGGATTCAATCATAGTTTCATTAGGATAGATTAATATAAATAGATTGATATAGAAATTTAGTTTTAAATAAATGAAAAGACCGATTTCAGGTGGATGAGTGGGACGGGAAAGAAAGTCGTACATCCCTGGGCGTCTGCGACTCGCAAGTTACAATAAAATTTTTCCATAAACTGGCACTTGGCACGAATCTTGTTTTCTTGGTTGGCATACTCTTTGTTTTGACCGTTGGCGCAATAAATGTATTGAAAAAGGGAAGGTTGAATTGCTACTTGGCACACTTGATGTATTAAAGGGAGGGGCGAAATTTGACTTGTGGGCTACTTGGCTGGACGGGGTCAATCCTCATAAATTCCAATGAATAACATTCATAAATTCCAATGAATAACATTAAAGTAACTTTTCCAATATGGTGAGATGGGTAACATACTCGGACTTCCTATAACTCAACGAGTACAAAAAAAACTCTTCGTGCCTTGGAACACG
>ERZ1292623.663-Hain-H51-01um-R1-663-length-35807-cov-65_pt1 | contig 35807 bp, 48 predicted proteins | sample MGYA00564398_ERZ1292623 | MGnify/ENA primary metagenome ERZ1292623 (study PRJEB36523, sample SAMEA6512633) | groundwater metagenome | collected 2019-01-07 | study: AquaDiva: Metagenomics assemblies of 32 groundwater samples
ATTACATAGAAATAACGTTCAAGATAGGGGTGCAATAATTTCGGGATACTACATTGCAGAAAGAACTGAGCAAAGTTTAAATACTCTCAATTTTGATTTATCACGTAGAATTAAATCAGATGTTTACGCGGTTGCTAACGCTTAAACGTCATCGGAAGAGTTGCGCCATAAAAAATATGGAATATGAAAATATCAAGACCAAGATACGGAAGCCTGCAGTTTTGGCCGCGTAAGCGCGCTGAACGATTTTTACCTAGTGTTAACTGGAGTGCTGTACAGGGAGAGGGATTCTTAGGATTTATAGCTTATAAGGTAGGAATGGCTACTGCTATTGTAAAAGATTCTACTCCTAAATCAATGACTCTTGGAAAAAAACTTGCGGTACCCGTTACTTTCCTTGAAATCCCTCCTATGAAAATATATTCAGTAAGGTTCTACAAAAATGACAAAGTAATTACTGAAGTTGTTGTCTCTAAAGACAAAGAGCTTAAAAGAATAGTGAAGGTGACTAAAAATAATTTCAAAAATTTAGATGATATAAAAGATTTTGATGATATTAGAGTCATTATTTATTCTGTTGTTAAAGATTCCGGAATAAAAAAGACTCCTGACATGGCTGAAATTGGCGTTGGTGGAAAAGATAAACTAAACTTTGTTAAGAATTATGTTGGAAAAGAAATTTCCCTTGAATCTATGAAACTTGAGCTTTATGATGTCCGTGGACTGACTAAAGGAAAGGGTCTTTCTGGGCCTGTTGCTCGTTTTGGAATTAGTCTTAAACAACATAAGTCTGAAAAAGGAGTTCGCAAACCTGGAAGCCTTGGACCTTGGCATCCTGCAAGAGTAATATTTAGGGTTCCTTTGTCTGGACAGTTTGGAATGTTCTCGAGACCACATTATAATTTGAAAGTTTTGGGGTCAAGTAACACTCTTAAAGACAAGATTCAGTTAAAACCCTTTAAAAATTATGGAAATATTAAAACAAATTATCTTGTTTTACATGGGAGCGTTCAAGGTCCTGCTAAAAGACAGGTTCTGTTGACTGCTCCGTTGAGGCCCAGCTTGAAACAAACTAGAAAGAAATTTGAAATGCTGGAGGTTCAAATATGAAAGCTGTTGTTTATGATATAAATGGGCAGAAGAATTCCGAAATTAGCTTGCCAAATATTTTTGCAACAAGAATAAGAGAAGATATAGTCATGAAATATTTTGAATCTGAAAAGACTTTTCACCCTTATGCACCTTCTCGTTTAGCTGGAAGAAGACATTCTGCCTCTGGCACAATAAGTCATAGAAGACACGAATGGAAAGGACATTATGGTAAAGGAATTTCACGTGGTCCAAGGAAAGCTATGTGGAGACGAGGAGAACAATTTTATTGGGTTGGAGCGGAAGCCAACCAGACTAGAGGGGGAAGAGCGGTTCATACGCCTAAAGTATATTATAGGCCTACTAAGATAAATGAAAAGGAAATTATTATTGCAATGCATTCTGCGATTGCTTCGACTGCTAAAAAAGAATATGTGACAAAGAGATATGAAAGATTAAACGATTTCACTGGAAATGTTCCTATGATTATTTCAAATGCTAACAACATGAAGATGAAACAATTAATTGAGTTGTTGAAAAGAATGATTGGAGAGAATTATGCTGTTGCTCTTCAAAAGAAAGAAGTAAGAAAAGGAAAAGGAAAGATGAGAAACAGAAAATACAAGTCTAACGCAGGATTACTATTTGTTAAATCCAAAGATGAAAAAATATTGCTTAATGGGGTTGATGTGATAAACGCTAGTGAACTAGAAATTGCAGACTTATACCCTTTAGGAAGACTTACTTTATATACCGAACAAGCGCTCAAGGAGATAAAATAATATGTTAAAACCAATTACTTCGGAAAAGGCAGTAAAACTTATAGACTTGGAGAATACTCTTATTTTTGAGACAGATAGACGAGAGAGTAAAGAAACTATAGGAAAGGAAGTTTCTAAGTTGTTTAGTGTCAAGGTCGAAAAAGTAAGAACGCTGACTAGAGGGAATAAAAAATATGCTTATGTTAAATTATCTAAACAAAATCCGGCAATTGATGTCGCGACCAAGCTGGGAATGATATAATGGGTAAAAGAATAATCTCTCAAGCAAGAGGTAAGGGAAGCTTATCCTATCAAGCTAGAAAACAAGCATTCATCTATAGAGTAGGCTACCCTATAATCGAGGGAAAAGCTGAAATAATTAAACTTATTCACTCTGCAGCTCATTCTGCTCCTTTGATAAAATTAAAGATTAAAAATACTATATTCTACAATGTGGCATTTGAAGGAGCGATTCTTGGAAAAAGTGTTACCCTTGGAGGAATAGACTTTGCTTATGGTAATATTGTTCCTTTGAAAGATATTCCAGTTTCTTCAAAAATATATAATATTGAATTAAATCCAGGAGATGGTGGAAAAATGATAAGAGCTTCTGGAAGTAGCGCTCAAGTTTACAAAAGATATGATGGTGGAAAAATAGGCATATTGATGCCAAACAGAAAGGAACTCAAACTCGACAGTGAATGTCGTGCAACGTTAGGTGTCGTTGCAGGAGATGGAAGAAGACAGAAACCTATGATGAAGGCAGGAGTGCATCATTATAGAGCTAAGGCGAGAAATAAGTTGTGGCCTAGAGTTTCTGCGGTAAGCACAAACGCCATAGATCACCCATTTGGTTCCGGTCGTGGAAAGAGAATCAAATCAAAGACTGCCAAGAGAAATGCACCTCCTGGAAGAAGGGTTGGACATTTGAGCCCTAGAAGAACTGGGAGGTCTAAGAGGTAAAAATGGCTAAAGAAGTTGTAATAAAAATGCGTGAAAGGAAATTCTGCGGACTTGGTCTTGAAGATCTTAAGCAGATGTCTTTGAAAGACCTTTCAAATTATATTCCCTCTAGAAGCAGAAGGTCTGTTTTAAGACACCCAGAAATCATAGAGAAATTCATTAAATCTGCAGAAGATAAGTTGTCTAGGAAAAAGAAAATAAGAACTCACTTAAGAGATTTGATAATTGTTCCTAAAATGGTTGGAATGAATATTCAAGTTTACAGTGGAAAGAGCTTTGATGATGTGACAATAGAGGTTGAAATGATAGGCCATAGACTCGGAGAATTTGCATTAACTAGACAAAAAGTGAATCACTCTGCAGCTGGAATAGGAGCAACTAGAGGTTCAAAGGCGGCTAAGAAGTAAAATGGAAGAGAAAAAAAATAATGAGATAAAACAAGAGCATAATCATCCTCATAGTCATGACTCTAATCAAGAACATAAACATGAAGAGAAAAAAGAAATTAAAAAAGAAGAGATTAAGACTAAACCTAAGATTAAAAAAGATTTTGCGATTGCAAATGCTCCAGGAGTACATATCTCAAAGAGACATGGTATGTATCTATGTTCATTTATTAGGGGAAAGAAAATTGATTCTGCAATAGAAGATCTTGAAAGTGTAATCCTCTTAAAGAAAGCAGTTCCTTTTAAAGGAGAAATTCCTCATCGCAAAGGAGATATTATGTCTGGAAGATACCCTGTTGCTGCTGCGAAGATATTCATACCCTTACTTAAAAACCTAAAGGGAGCTGTGCTGTACAATGGAATGGATATTACTACAACTAGAATATTCTCTGCATATACCAATTTTGCTTCAAGACCTCAAAGAAGGGGCGGAATGAAAGGAAAGAGAGCTAGCGTTACTGTTGAGGCGAGGGAGGTAAAGAAATAAAATGGAAGAGAAAAAATTTGTTAAGTTTAAGCAGGATGAACTTGGAATAAAAGAGTATGTAAAAAATTCTTTAGGAAAGGGAAGAATAAGTGATGTTGCTATAGAATATACTCCTGTTGGAGAGAAGATAATTATTGCGACAAATAGGCCTGGATTAGTTATAGGCAAGAGAGGGGAAAAAATAGAAGAACTTACAACTGTGCTCAGAAAAAGATTTAATCTTGACAATCCCCATATAGATATAAAAGAAATTTCAAATGAAGCTCTTGATGCCCAGCTTGTTGCTGACTCAATAGCTATACAACTCGAACGCAAGGGTTCTCTAAAGTTTAAGATAATTGCTTACAAGGCTCTTGATAGCATAATGAAGGCAGGGGCCCTTGGAACTGAATTGGCTCTTTCGGGAAAGCTTCCTAGCGAAAGAGCTAAGACGTGGAGATTTGCTCAAGGATATTTAAAGAAAACTGGAGACCCTTCGAAAGTTGTAAATAAGGCCATCGCTCAGGCTAGAACTCAAATGGGAGTCATTGGAATAAAAGTAAAAATATTACCTCCAGATGCACATATACATGATCAGATTAAGATAAATGATTCTGTACTTCAGGCTATAAACAGAAATAAAATTGAAGAAGCTGAAAAACAACAAGTTAAGAAGAAACCTAAAAAGAAAGGAGACAACAATTAATGGCATTTCTGAAGGCTAAGGATGCTTCTAAAATGGATTCTAAATCAAGACTGGATAGACTTAAGGAGCTTGAAATGGAACTCATGAAGTCATATGCAGGAACTCAAAAATCCACTGGCAAAACCAAAGAGATTAAAAGGGCTATTGCTCGCATAAAAACATTCAATGCAGTTAAATCTGCGGAGAAAAGAAAATAAATATGGAAATAGACCCAAGAACAGGATTACCGGTAACAACGATTGCATGGGAAGACCTGGCCAAGGGTCAGCAGAAGATAAAGATAGCGACTGAGAAACGTCGTTATGGCAAGATAATCACTCTTGTCTCTGGCTTTGATAAAGGCATTGACCTTAAGGCAACCGCTAAGTCTTTAAAAGAAGGACTTGCATGTGGGGGCACAATAAAGGATCAAATAATAGAACTTCAAGGAGACCATAAAAGACAGGTCAGAGGAGTCTTGATAAAAATAGGATTCTCTGACGATTCGATAGAAGATTAAAATGAATGACACAAAAAATAATAACATGAAAAATGAAATAGCATCTGTAGTTGGAACTAGGGGTAGAACATTTGATGGAACGGTTATAAAGAAATTCGACAGAAGGGCAGTTGTCGAATTTGATAGAACGGTAAAGGTTCCAAAATATGAAAGATTTATGAGAAAGAGGACTAGAATACATTCGAGAATTCCAGATGGAATTCAGGTCAATGTTGGAGATTATGTAAAAGTTAGAGAGTGCAGACCCCTTAGCAAAATGATTCATTCTGTAATAGTCCAAATTATAAAAGAGTCCAAGGAGAAAACCAAATGAAAGCTCTGTCTGCAAGACCTACAAGAGGGTTGAATATTGGAAGCGTGGTTTTAGCGAGCGATAATAGTGGTGCTAGGCTTGTCAGGATAGTTGGAGTTAAGAAAGGAAAATCTTCTAAAGGTACTCAACAGTATGTAAAAATTGCAGATTATGTTAAGGTCTCTGTTAGGGCAGGAAAACCTGAAATGAAGGGTCAGGTTTTCGACGCAATAGTTATCCGTCAAAAAAAAGCATATAAAAGAAATACTGGGGAGAGAGTAACATTTGAAGATAATGCTGTTGCTTTGCTTAAAGATGAAAAGGGAAATCCAAAAGGAACTTTCATTAAGGGACCAATAGCAAAAGAAGTTTTTGAAAGGTGGAAAGCGGTTGCTAAAATTGCTCAATTTGTATTATGAAATCTAAATTCTCAACGAGCTGGAAGGCAAGTAAGCAGTCTAGAAAACAGCGCAAATATAGGCATGAAGCTCCTCTACATGTAAGGCATAAGTTTTTAAGTGCACCTTTATCAAAGGAACTACGCAAAAAATATGGAATGCGTAGTCTACCCGTAAGAACTGGAGATGAAGTGAATATAATGCGGGGAACATTCGCTTCAAGTAAGGCTAAGGTCCTTAAGGTCAATTCTAACAAGGGGAGAATAACTCTTGACGGAATCACAAGGAAAAAAGCCGATGGAACAAAATTAAATGTATATTTCGACCCAAGTAAATTACAAATAATTGCGTTGAAGCTCGATGATTCGAGGCGCATTTCAAAAAAGAGCGCTGTCGAGTCAAAGAAATCTGAGGAAAAAAACAATGCATCAGACAAGAAGTGAAATCATACGAAAATTACCACTACCAAGAAAGGGAACAAAATATGTAGCTGTAGCTTCAAGAAGCAATTCTAAAAGTATTCCCGTAGTTGTTGCAGTAAGGGACTTGCTCAAACTTGCATCTACTAGCAAAGAAGTAAAGTCAATGATTCATAATAAGTTGATTAAAATAAATGGCAAACCTGCAAAAGACATTAACGACCCAATAAATCTTTTCTCAATCATTGAAGCGGATAAAAACTATATTTTAACACTTATGAAGACTGGAAGATTTTCACTTGAAGAAACTAAGGACAAAGACAGAAAATTAAAAATTATTGGGAAGAGAAAAGTAAAGGGTGGAGTCTTGCAATATTCTTTGCATGATGGTACTAGCTTGGTATCTGAACAGATTTTTCCTGTAGGGGAGACATTAATTCTTAGTAAAGAAAATAAAATAGTGAAACATCTTGCTTTTGAAAAAGGGAAAGAGGTATTTATTTTATCAGGAAGCAATATTGGAAAAGTAGGAAAAATTAGGGAATTAATAGGGAATAGCTTAACTGTTAAATTTGATGAAGGTAATGTCATGCTCAACAAAGGACAGGTTATTTTAATATGAGTAACATCATGAGAATTCCAAAGATTTCTAGAGTAGTTTTAAGTGCTGGAGCTGTGGATAAAGATTTGGAGAAGGCTAAAAAATTAATTGAAACTATTTCTGAAAAAAAAGCTCAAATAACCCTTTCTGGTCCAAGAGCAAGAATTCCCGCATTTGGAGTTAAACCTAAAATGGAATTAGGAACAAATGTTACATTGAGAAATCAAGAGGCTATTGAAATGCTTAGAAAATTACTTGGAGCAATAGATAATAGGCTTAAAGTTAAACAGATAGATAAAAACAATTTCTCATTTGGAATACCTGAATATATTAACATCCCGGGAGTGAAGTATATGAGGGACATAGGAATCAGAGGGTTTAATGTTACAGTTGTTTTTGAAAGGCCTGGAATCAGAGTTAAAAAGAGAAAAATGAAGAAGGGGACAATTCCTAAAAAACAGCACGTCTCCCCTGAAGAAATAATTGAGTATATGAAGGAAACATTTAATACGGAGGTTGTAGAATGAAAATCTCTAATTTTCAATTATTAAATTTCCATTCAGATGGGGGAAATTTAACATGACTGCAAGTGATTGGAATAAAGTGTTGAGGCAGATTAGAAACAAGCCAGCCATAGCTAAAAAGTTTATTAAGTTCAACAAGCCGAAGGATAGGAAGTTTGGAATTGCGGCACAGAAATGTAAAAGATGCGGGAGGTTTGGAGCCCATTTAAATCAGTATGACTTGCATTTATGCAGGCACTGTTTCAGAGAAATTGCTCAGGAGATAGGGTTCAAAAAATTTAGTTAACATGAGTCAAGACATTATTTCAGACGGATTAAATCAGATAATGAACGCAAAGGTAGCTGGGCAAACAAGTGTTACATTAAGAAATCACTCTAAGTTTCTCCAGAATATTCTTGCTATTGGAAAACTTAAGGGGTATATCTTAGAGTATTCTACTACACCTAAAGGATTGCTTGTGGAGTTTAAAAATTTGCATAAGTGTAAGGCAGTTAAACCTAGATATATTGTAAAGGTAAATGATATTGATAAGTATGTAAGAAGATATCTCCCTGCTAGAGGAATGGGAATCTTAATAATCTCTACTAATGAAGGTCTGGTCACTCATCAGACTGCTATTGATAAGAACATCGGAGGAAGCATTGTGGCTTATATGTACTGATGAAAAAAGGTTATGAAAATTCCATTAAAATTCCTCAGGGAATAAAGTGTTCTGTTTTAGGAAAGGAATTACAATGTACTAAAGGAAACACTAAACTTTCTAAGACCTTGCTCAATGCTGAAATGGAAATTTCTCTTTCTGACGACACAATTTTTGTAAAGTGTCCAAAGTCTACTAGAAAAATTGTTGCTAATATTAATTCTTGTATTGCCCATATAAAGAATATGTTTCATGGATTAAATGAGAGATTTGTTTATGAAATGGAAGTTTCAAATGTACATTTCCCAATGACTGTCAAACTAGATAAGGGCTCTTTGATAATAAGTAATTTTCTTGGAGAGAAAGTTCCTAGAAGCGCTAAAATATTGGAAGATGTTGAAGTAAAAATTGAAGGAAGCAAAATAATAGTGTCTAGTGCTGATATCGAGAAGGCGGGACAAACTGCTGCAAATATAGAGAAAGCTGCATTGGTCACTAAAAAAGACAGAAGAGTTTTTCAGGATGGAATATTCATCACTAAAAAACCAGGAGCAGATATATGAGGAAATTCTTGAGAAGAAATAGTTTGAAACATTCAAGACTTGGGAAAGGAAGACGCAAACTCCAGAAATGGAGAAATGCTACGGGAAGACATAGCAAGATTCGTAGAAACAGATTTGGATATACCAAGTCTCCTCGTATAGGATTTAAGTCTCCTAGAAGCGAATCTGGAAAAATAAATGGTAAGATTCCTTTGATGATTAGAAATATGCTTGATGTATCAAAGGCAAATGAAAAAAACATCTTGATAATTGCTAGAACTCTTGGTGCAAAAAAGAGAATTGAGATTATTAAGAAAATAGATGAGAGAGGATTACAAATTTTAAATGTGAAAAAGACTGGAGGAAATAATGGACTTAAGTAAGAAGAAAGCTCTTGCAGCGAGAACCCTAGGAGTCGGAGAGGGAAGAATAAGATTTAATTCAAACAGTTTAAACGAGATAAAAGAAGCTATTACTAAACAAGATATCAGAGATTTAGTCTCCAGCAAGGCCATACTCATCAAGGAGACAAAAGGCAAGAAGGCTAAAAAGCCTAGAAAGAGGGCTAGAGCTGGAAGCATACGTATGCGTCCGAATAATCGCAAAAGAGAGTACATAATCCTCACTAGAAAACTTAGAGCTTATTTGTCAGAAATAAGAAAGCAAGGGAAAATAGATGATGGCGAATTCTTAAAACTAAGGAAAGGCATAAGAAGCAAAATATTCAAGAATAAATCACATCTTAAAGAAAATATTCAGTTGATGCAAAAGGAGAAAAAATAAATGGAAGGAATACAAAAAACAATCAGAAGAAGAAGACTTGAGGGAAAAACAGACTACAAGGCTAGAATTTCTCTACTTAAATCTGGCAAGCCAAGAGTTATATTTAGAAAAACAAATAGATACCTTCAGGCACAGATAGTTATCTCGGAAATTGCAAGGGATAAGGTTCTGGTTACTGTAAATACTAAAGACCTCCTCAAGTATGGGTGGCCTGAAAAACTTGTTGGAAGTCTTAAGAGTTTGCCCGCTGCTTATCTTATGGGTTACTTACTTGCTAAAAAAACAGACCTTACAGAAGGCATACTTGATACGGGGCTTATTAGTCATGTTCCAAAATCAAGAGTTTATTCTTTTGTTAAGGGATTGAAGGATGCTGGATTTAATATTCCATGCAATGAAAAAGTATTGCCTGAAGATAAGATGATAAGCAGAAAAGAAGAGACGGCAAAACTTATTAATCAACTTAAGGAGAAACTAAAATGAAACAAGAAATTCCCACTGAGAAGGAAGAGATAGGGATAATCTCTGAGATTCCTGCTACTGAGGAACAGCTCATAATGGAGAAAGATATTGAACAAACTCCAATTCAAGCCTGGTCTCCAAAGACTCAAATAGGAAAAGAAGTAAAAAGTGGAAAGATAAAGAATATAGATGAGATTCTTTTGAGTGGAAAAAAAATACTTGAGCCTGAAATAGTGGATAGCTTGATAACTGTCGAAAAGGACCTTTTACTTGTTGGTCAGTCTAAAGGGAAGTTTGGAGGAGGCAAGAGAAGGGCTTGGAGACAAACTCAGAAAAAAACAATGGAAGGAAATATTATAACTTTCTCCTCTTTAGCAGTTATAGGAGATAAGAATGGTCATGTGGGCATAGGTCTTGGAAAATCTAAAGAGACCCTTCCTTCGAGGGAAAAAGCAGTTAGATTGGCCAAGCTCAATGTAATAAAAGTTAATAGGGGTTGTGGTCATTTTGACTGTTCATGTTCTGAGCCTCATAGTATACCTTATGTTGTTGAAGGTAAGTGTGGTAGTGTAATCCTTAAATTAATTCCCGCACCCCAAGGAACTGGTCTTGTTGTCAGCGATGAATGTAAGAAAATATTGAAGCTTGCTGGGATAAAGGATATTTATTCGTATGCAAAAGGGCAGGGTAGAACTACAATAAATTCAGCCAACGCCTGTATTGAAGCACTCAAAAAAACGAGGTCTCTACAATGATTATAGTAATAAGAATATCTGGAATGGTTGATGTATCTGAAAATGTTCAATATATATTGCATAATATAAATCTCAGAAGAAAATATTCTGCAATTCTTATGCAGGAAAATCCTGAGAATATCAAACTCTTGAATAAAGTAAGAAGTTTTGTTGCGTATGGTAAGATAAGCGATGAAAATCTCATGAAATTAATATCATTAAGGGCTGAGAGCTTAAAGAGAAATGTAAAGATAAACGCTGAATCAATAGTAAAGAATCTTGAGAAAAAATCTCTTCGTGAGCTTGATGTTAAACCTTTCTTTAGGCTGCATCCCCCAAGAAAAGGAATTGAGAGCAAAAAACATTTTGGAGTTGGGAAGGGAGTTCTTGGAGATAATAAAGAGCACATAAATGCACTTTTGGAGAGAATGTTATGAGTAAGCTAAAAGCTACATGGGAATGTGAATGTGGATTTATAGCTTATGGAAAATTACCTCCAGAAGAATGTTCTCGTTGTGGAGATTCTAATTGTTTTGTTGAAGCTGATGAAGAGCAATTTGAAACTCTTGCGGATGAAAATCTTATTAGGGAGATAAGAGCTAAAGATTGGGGGGAAGAAGACTAAAATGAAGCTAAAAAGAAGAAAAAAATCTGGAAGATTTAGAGGAAGCCATACGCATGGAAGGGGTGGAAAGAAGAAAGCTAGAGGTAGCGGACATAGAGGGGGGTTTGGAATGGCTGGTTCTGGAAAACGAGGGGACCAGAAAAAAACTCTTATCTTAAAAAATACGTTTGCTGAAAAATACTTTGGCAAAAGACAAACTAGAATGCGTTTCTCTGGAAACAAATTAAAGACCTTGAATCTTGAGAGATTAAATAAAATAAAAGATGGAACAGACTACTCCGATTATAAGTTAGTTGGACAGCTTAATGAAAATATCAAGTTGAATATAATTGCAGGTGCTGCTTCTAAAGGTGCTATTAAATCTATAGAGAAACACGGCGGAAAGATTACAATAAAGACAAAGTAGTTTTTGGTTGAGAGTTTAATTACACAAATATTAAACATATTTTACATAAATTTCAAAGAATTTACTGTATGTTTCTTTAAAACGCTCCAAAATAAACCTTTCCAATGAGTCTTTATGATTGTTATCAAAATCGTCTAATGATTTAAGATAGTGGACTCTCTGTGATTTTCTAATAATTAATGGGGGATACTTGTTTTTTATAAGAATAATATTTATTAGAAATCTTCCAACTCTCCCATTTCCATCTTCAAATGGGTGAATTTGTTCAAACTTTCCATGAAATATTGAAGCAAGCTTAATTGGATGAATCTTTTCAATATTGTCATTGTACCATCTTATTAGATTATCCATTTCTTCATGTGTTTTTTCGGGCAGAGCTGTTTTTACTTTGCTACCTAATATAAAATTTGGTATTTTTTTATAACTTGTTTGAATATTAATGTCTTTTACAAGCATTTTGTGAATCTTAATGATATCTTTATGATTTATTGAAAATTTATTTTTGAAAATTAAATCTACTACTCTTCTTGAATTTCTGGTCTCGTATATCTCTCTTAAATCTTTTCCTTTTATAGAAGCATTTTCAAACATTACTATTGCTACATCCTTTAGAGTAAGGGAATTACCCTCTAATGCATTGCTTTCAAATGTGAAATTCGCTGTGAATCTATCAAGTAAATCTTTAACTGAACTCTTGGATAATTTCTTTATAATTATCCGATAATCAATTCTTATTTTTTCTATCTTTTCCAACTCTTTTTTATTAATAATATAATCCTCTCCAAACTTTTTTAAAACAAAATTTAAGTATGCCTGTTTTTCTTTTTCGATAAATATCTTATTTAACTCTTTTTTTGGCTCATTGTGATATATTTTCTGCAAAGAGACTACCTTTCCATCTGGAAGCCTAACTGATTTGAGGACATACTTGTATTCCTTACCATTAATTTCCTTAACTATAAAACTCATAAAGATATTTAACACTACATATTTATAAATCTTTCTTTTTTGTAGTGTTAAACTAATTTCTTAACCAACATTCCGAATAGGAAGCTTATTACTGAAACTGCTATTGTTATTGAAAGCATTTCAATAAACTTTGAGCCGAATCTTTCGTTGTGTAATTTAGAGTCATATTTTGTAAATCCTGCTATTATTAATACAACTAATGCAAACATTGTTGCTGTCGCATAATAAGTGTTTGATAAAATAAAATAAGGAATTACTAAAACAATTACTGCTAAAATATATGCCATTCCCGTATATGCTGATGCCTTGATTGGATTTTTCCTATTGTCCTCTTTTGCTGAAAGATATTCTGATGCTGCCATTGAAAGAGCTGCTGCAAAACCAGTTATGAGACCGACCGTTGCGATAACCTTTGATTGTGCCAAAGCAAAACTTAAACCTACTAATGCTCCTGAAAGTTCTACAAGAGCATCATTTAATCCGAGAACGACTGCTCCGTTATAATCTTTATTTTTTGCTATCTTTTTCATCATTTTATTTGATATTTTATTAATTACTAAATCCGTCAATGTTTAAAAACCTGCATTTTGTAGACAAGATATGGTATTGAAACAGATTATTCAAAATCTTCCTGAGGTTAGAAAACCTGCTGAAAAGAAAATATCTTTTAATGAGAAACTCAAGTGGACTCTCGTAGTGCTTGGTTTCTTCTTCGTAATGTATAACATTAAGTTGTATGGATTGAGTAGAAACGCCCTCGAGAGATTTGATTTTCTTTCTACCATTCTGGGAACGGATTTTGGGGCGATAATAAGCCTTGGTATAGGTCCTATTGTTACCTCTTCCATTATTTTACAGTTGCTTGTGGGTTCTGGTATATTGAGCATCAATACTAAATCTGAAGAAGGAAAGAAGATGTTCCAAGGAATACAAAAACTTGGGACTTTGTTTTTCATAATATTTGAAGCATGCATATTTGTATTGATGAAAGGTCTAGAAGCTTCTCCTGGATATGAATCAATAGTAATCTTTCAGCTTATTCTTGGAGGTCTTGCAATCATGTTTATGGATGAGGTTGTTGCTAAATGGGGTTTTGGTTCTGGAGTGTCTTTATTTATAGTTGCAGGAGTTGCTCTTCAATTATTCATAGGCCTTTTCCAGTTTATTGGTTCTGATGGCTCTAACTGTCTATCTGATTTTGCAAATACTCCTTGTTCTGGAAGAATTCTTGTTATCCTCCAGTCTATCATAAATGGAGACTCCATTGGAGCCTTACTTGCTGCCGCTGTGATTGCAACAACTGCAATAGTTTTCTTGGGAGTTGTTTGGGCACAAAGCCTTAAGGTTGAAATTCCATTGAGTTATGACAGACTTAGAGGTTATGGTGTTAAATGGCCATTACAATTCTTTTATGCTTCCACCTTGCCAGTAATACTGGTTGCCGCTTTATCTGCAAACCTACAATTATTCGGAAGTCTTATGGAAAATTGGTTGGGGCATCCTACATTCTTAGGAGGTTTTCAAAATGGTCAGCCAATATCTGGACTTGCTTTCTGGATTGGCGCCCCCAACTTGCTTCAGGCAGTAATAACTGGAAGTTTGCTTAGCTCTCAAATATTCCAAGCAATATTTCACATATTATTTTATGTCATATTCTCAATGATATTCTCTGTATTCTGGGTGAAGACTACTGGAATGGACCCTGCAGGACAGGCAAAGAATATTTTCTCTTCGGGATTGCAGATGGCTGGGTTTAGAAAAGACCCAAGGATAATAGAAAGCATATTAAGCAGATATATATTCCCTCTTACTGTCATGGGAGGATTTGCCATAGGCGCTTTAGCTGCTTTTGCAGACTTGTTAGGGGCATTGACTTCAGGGACTTCTATTTTACTAGCAGTAATGATATTGTATCAGCTTTATCAGAATATCGCGCAACAGCATTCTCTTGATATGCATCCTTCTTTAAGAAAGATGATGGGTGGGTAAATGAAAGGTATGGGAATGGTATTTTTAGTGATGCTTATTTCTTTAGCCGTGGCTGGATTGTGGGATAAAGTTCCAATGATTGGTGAAAGTGTTCATGCTGCATTTGATCCATCTCTTGGCGTTTTGCTTGACTGGAATGTTGTTATTGGACTATTGATAATCACAGGCATATTAAACTTTGGAACTACTCTTCTTCATAAATATGTGACTGACCAGAATCTTCTGAAGCAGATTAGAGAAGAACAAAAAATTGTCAATGAGGAGATGAAACTTTACAGAGCTGACCCTACAAAATCTGTCGAACTTTCTAAGAAATCTATGGAACTTGTGTTCAAGACAATGCCTATCACAATGAGACCAGTAGCATATACGGCGATACCTTTCATTTTGCTTATAAGATGGTTCGGAGATTATTTTAAAGAAAACCCTGTAAAAATATTTGGGTTTTTGTCAGGAATATGGGCATATATAATCTTCTTTATAGTATTCTCGATGATATTTAGAAAGCTATTGAAAGTACATTGACCTTAGCAATAGGTTTTTATAACCTCTTTTTAAAGTTATAACGTGGATAGTGAAAAAATCGAACTGTTGAACAGCTTAAACGCGAGATATGAAATGTTTACCGAGCAGTTTAAGTTAATAGAACAACAGATATCTGAACTTGTTTTGTTTGACGAGGAACTTAAAGTTATTGAAAGTAAAAAGGGAGAGAAGATGTTGGTTCAAATAGGAAAATCTGTATTTGCTCCGATCAAAATAGAAGGAGATGAAAAACTCCTTGTGGATGTTGGTGCAGGATATTTTGTCAATAAAAAACTTGATGAGGTTAAATTAGTAGTTTCTGAACAAAAGAACAGACTAGAATCTTTTAAGATACAAGTTTCTTCTGAAATTGGAAGAGTTACCGAAGAACTTCAGAGACTTGTAGTTTAATTGTTTCTTAAGGACTTTTTTGCCTGTTTCATAAAAGTTTTGTAAGATAAAATGCCTAATTCGGAGATTATAAAGGAGATATATTTCTTTGGAATTAACTCGAATGCTTTATTTTCTATAAAAACTTTTTTTGGAGAATGTTTCCACACTTCATATATTGGGCGTTTCTCAATTGGGATTTTCCTTAAAGAGAACTTCCAAGAATCAGTTATAACATATAGGGGTTTTTTATAATCACTTGCCAACTTTGCTATCAAACCACTACCAATCTTATTTAAGACTCCTTTTTTTGTAACTGCATCTGCACCCAACATTATTAAATCTGATTTTATTATCTCATTAAGCATTGCAGAGTCGATTGAAGTAGTTACTTTTATCGCTGCTTTTGACAATTGTTTTGAAGTAATATGCCCTTGATATAATGGTCTGGTTTCTGTGTTTATTATTGAGAACTTTTTTCCATTCTTATGAGCTTCGATAAGAGCATTAGCAAGAGTGTTTGAATGACAATGGGTAAATATTATCTGACCATCTGATATTAACTTTTTAACGTAGTGGTTAATAAATTCCTGAGCATTATCAAAATGATTTAATACCTTTTCAACAGATGATTTTTTTACAACATTTAGGGAATTTATTAACATTGGTTCTGTGGGTCTTAGATTTGAAAGAATTTTTATTGTCTTTTGGGTTGGTTTAATACAATATGCTTTTACTCCCGCTTTTGCAACATTAGTTGCGCCTTGTATTTTTATAGATTTTATATCCTTACATAACTTAGAGAACCTATCCATCTTAGTATGTGTGCCAACATATATAAAAAGGTAATTGGGTTTTTAAGAAAGTGATGAAACATGTTTGAGATGCTTATTAATCCTGCAAAAGCTGAGCGTAAGCCATGGGAGATGTTTTTTGTTGGAGCATTTTATGCTAGTCTTTCTATACTTCTAGTCGAATGGATATTCAAAAATGACCCTGTTCTTAGGTCTACTGCCGGAATATTAGTTGTAACATTTACCGTAATGTTCTCTATACCCTTTATGTTTTATATGTTTAGAATAGAAGAAACAAGGTCTTCTCAAGAAGGAGAAGGAACTTTTCAGTTGATTAAAGACCATAGGAAGGCTCTATGGGCGTTTATGTGGCTTTTTGTTGGATTTGTCATAGGGTTTTCATTTTGGTATATCCTCTTACCCACTACAGAAACACTTCAACAACAACTTGAGACTTACTGTACGATTAATAAGCCCAACGATGAGAAATGCGCTGAAGCAATAGTTTCCAAAGTTCAGACGAGCCCTACAGCTTTTGCTACAAATAAAGAAAGAATGTTTCTTATCTTTGCAAACAACACTTATGTTTTAATATTTACTCTTATATTCTCCCTTCTTTTTGGGGCAGGGGTTGTGTTCATACTTGCATGGAATGCAAGCGTCATAGCTGCAGCAATAGCAATATTTACTAGGTCTGACTTAAACTATTTACCTCTGGCAATTTTGAGGTATTTTGTTCATGGCCTACCTGAAATAGGGTCTTACTTTATAGCAGCGTTGGCTGGCGGAATGATTTCTTTTGCAGTGATAAGAAGAGAAATAGGGACTGAAAAATTCTGGAAGGTTTTGCAGGATTCTCTTAATTTGATAATTCTTGCAGTCATATTGCTTTTTGTTTCTGCGCTTATTGAGGTATTTATCACTCCTTTGTTTTTTGCTTAACATCCTTTATTGCGAAGCAATTAAGTTTTAATAATAAGGATATAATTAAGGTTATGAAAAGAGGAGATATTGACAGGGTTACTGGCAGAAGCAAAAAAATTCAAAGGATTATAAATATGATACCTAAAGGTTTAAGGCTGAGATTTAATCCTCGTAGATATGCAATAGAAAGATTTGTTGAAAAATCTTCAAAATATCTTAAAAATGGAATAAAAATTCTTGATGCTGGTGCAGGACCATGCCCTTACAAATATTTTTTCAAACATTGTAAATATGAATCCACTGATTTTGTAGATACTCATAAAAACCTTGATTTTGTCTCTGATTTGTCAGAGATTCCTCGTCCAGACTTAAATTATGATGCAATCTTGAATACAGAGGTTTTAGAACATTTAGAAAATCCTGAAAAAGTACTTTCTGAATTTAATAGGATTCTAAAGAAAGGTGGAAAACTCATTCTGACTGTTCCTCAAGGATGGATGGTACACCAAGCCCCTCATAACTATTTTTATTTTACCTCTTACGGACTTAAGAGTCTTCTTAAAAAAGCAGGATTTTCAAAATATAAAATAGCTCCAATGGGGGGCTACTTTTGGTTTTTAGCAGATGCGATTAGATTTAACAATTTGCTTGAACCAATTAAGAAGAACAAATTATTGTATTATCCTCTTTCAATTATTGGTGGATTATTCACGCAGATATTACTCCCGTTTGTATTTTTTCATCTTGATTCTTTAGATAAAAAAAGGGACTGGACAATGGGCTATACCGTTGAAGCTATAAAATAACTTTTCAAGCAAACTTTAAATAAGACATTTTGCCAATTAATGAATGGTTGATTCAATAATTATACAAAGACAAAAAAATGTTGTTGATTTTATAAAAAATAAATCTGATTGGATAGTTTGTGTCCTGCTTGCAATAGTTGTTTATATTGCAGTCTTTATCAGAACACGCAACTTGAAAGGATTAAGAGATATAACTACTGGAAGCTGGACTCTTGGACCTGATCTTGACCCTTTTCTTTTTTTAAGATGGGCTAAATATATAGTAGAAAATGGGAGCTTATATGCGATAGATTCTATGAGATATGTGCCTCTGGGCCTGAAAACTGGCTTGGAATATCCCTTAACGCATTATCCAATCGCATGGTTTCATAAGATAGGGGTTCTATTTGGAAGCACTTCTGTTGAACATACTGCTGTAATTTACCCGGTTATTATGTTTGCCCTTACTATTGGAGCTTTCTTTTTAATGACTCGGGAAACATTTTTAGCCATTACTGATAAAAAAAGAGCCGGATTTATTGCATTGGTGGCTTGTTTCTTTCTCTCGGTAATTCCTGTTTTTATTCCTCGCACTATAGCGGGAATTCCTGAAAAAGAGTCGGGAGCCTTTTTCTACATGTTTCTTAGTTTTTATTTTTTCCTTTTGGGTTGGAAACAAAAATCTAGAATTCAACAATATGCCTATTCTTCAATAGGGGGTTTATTTGCAGGACTAATGGCTCTGACGTGGGGAGGTTACGGATACATCTTACTCACTATGAGTATCGTAATGTTTGTACTTTTTATGTTTGGTCAGATAAATGATAAAAAACTTACTTCTTATGGACTATTCATATTTTTCCTATATCTCTTAGGATTTATATTTTTGCCTGATAGGTTCAATATAAGCATATTATTTAGAAGTGTAGAGGGTTTTGCTACATTAGTCACTCTTGCTATCTTATTTGCAGACTTTGTAATTCACAAATACTTTAGTAAATATATATTCAACAAAATACGCCCATATCCAAGAATTGCATCTTTAGTTTATGGAGGATTATTTTTCATTTTAATCGGAACTTTGTTTCTTGGACCTTCTTTTATTATGAGCAAGGTTTCTACTGCTTATTCTTTACTGGGTCAATCTGCTGATTCAAGGTTAATATTGACTGTTGCTGAAAATAGGCAACCATTTTTTGTAGAATGGTCCCAAAATTTTGGTCCAATGTTAAAAAATATTCCTCTGCTCATACCATTAATATTCTTTGCATCAATATTATTAACTTATAGAACTCTATGTAGTGTACCCCTATCTTCAAAATATAGATGGCTTCTTACAGTAGCATGGGTTGCTTTGATTAGTGCAATTGCATTCACAAGATACAGTCCAGAAAGCATCTTTAATGGATCCAATATTCTTAGCAAAACTGTTTATCTGCTTGGAGTTTTACTTATTACTGCACTATTTGTTTTTGTAAGAAACAAAAAGGTAAAAGACGGTATGGAGAATCCTTACTTAAATATTTCTCTAAATGTCGTATTTATCCAAATATTCTTTATCATGGGCCTTCTTTCATCGCGCACGTTCATAAGACTCGTGCTTATGCTCGTACCTATGGCTTCCATGCTTATAGGCTACTTATTTGTCATTTCGTTTAGCAAAGTAGCAGATTCTATAAGGCAAAAAAACATTTTCAATCTTAAAACAATTGTTTGTATTTCGATAATTGTCTTAATTGTCTTTGCAGGATACAGCCACTATAGGGGAAGCGTTTCTCTAGCCAAGGGTTATGTTCCTTCTGCCTATACACAACAATGGCAGAAAGCAATGAGTTGGGTGAGGGATAACACTGCTCAAAATGCAGTGTTTGGGCACTGGTGGGATTATGGATATTGGATACAATCAATTGGTGAAAGAGCCACCGTATTAGATGGAGGAAATTTATTAGGATACTGGAATCATATGATGGGCAGGTATGCTTTAACTGAGACAGATATGACTAAAACCCTTGAGTTTCTTTATGCACATAATGTAACTCATTTTTTGATAGACTCAACAGATATTGGAAAATATTCTGCATTCTCGACCATCGGCTCTGATTCAAATTATGATAGAAGAAGCTGGATTCCTACATTTTTAAGAGATAATTCTCAAAGCACAGAGCGAAAGAATGCTACTGTCTTTTTCTATAATGGGGGAACCCCAATTGATGAAGACATCCTATATAAAGAAAATAACAGTGAAATATTCCTGCCTGAAGGAAAGGCATATTTGGCGGCTGTTGCGGTTGTAGTCGATAAGTCTGATTCTGTAAATGAAGTCCTAGGTATTTACTTTTTCCAAGATAAAACTTATCAGATACCTCTTAGAAAATATTGGGATAAAAAAACAGGTTTGGTTGATACAGGTAAGGGAATAAATGCAGGAATATTTATTTATCCAAGAGTTGCTATTAATGCTCAAGGCGGAGCAGATTTAGAACCAAGAGGAGCTTTGCTTTATTTGAGCCCTAGAACTGCAAGTAGCAATCTTGCAAGATTTTATTTATACGGCGAATCAAATGACAATTTTAGGCTTGTTCATAGCGAAGAGGACTCAATAGCAGGAATTCTGAAAGCTCAAGGAGCAGAATTAGGAGATTTTGTTTATTTCAATGAGTTTAGAGGACCTATAAAGATATGGGAACTAAATTATCCTTCGGGAACAAAACTTAAACCCGAATATCTTCAAACAGAATATCCTGAAAATATTTTATATGCATAAACACTAATTTAAAAAGAAGTTTAATTTTAATAAGATTATGAGACCTATTGTAAGAGGGAGCATTATTTTGCTTGTAGGATTTGGGTTATTTAATTTTTTGAATTTTATTTACCAGTCAGTTATGGCTAGATTTTTATCTATTGCAGATTATGGTATACTTGCGGCGCTTGGTGCAATAATTTACATATTCACTATATTCTCTGAATCTATACAAACAGTAATTGCTAAATATACGGTATCAAGCCCAGAGGACGGACAGTTAAAGAGTTTACTTATTAAATCCTTAAAAAAAAGCAGTTATTTTGCAACAATTGCATTTATAATTTATTTACTTATTTCAATTGTTCTTTCAAGCATTCTTAAAATACCTTATCTTCTACTTGCATTAAATGGAATTTTATTATACACCATGTTTATGCTTCCAGTTACTCGCGGAGCATTGCAAGGTCGTAAGAAATTTACAGCTTTGAGCTCTAATCTTGTTATTGAATCTGCTTCTAAATTAATACTTGGAATTGTATTCGTTCTTATTGGTTGGAAGGTTTATGGGGCAATCGGAGGATTCCTAATAGGAGCTTTTGTTGGAGTTATAGTTTCTTTTATACCTTTAAAGAGCGTATTTCAATCTAAAGAGAAACCCCCTACCGCAGTTAATATCTACTCTTATGCTCTTCCTACAATGTATGTTACTGCTGTAATTGTAATATTTTCCAGTATAGATGTATTAGTTGCTCAGTTTTTATTTGATTTTCAAACAGCCGGGGCATACTCAATAGCCTCAATACTTGGAAAAATAGTTCTATGGATTTCTGTTCCAATTGGAAAAGCAATGTTTCCTCTTTCTGTTGAGTCTGGAGAGCAACCTTTAAAAAATAAAAAAATATTTAAGACAGCATTTGGACTCATTAGCTTAATTATAATTGGAGTTATCTTATTTTTTGCTTTATTCACTAGTGAAATAATATACATTTTTTCTGGAAATATAATTCCTCAAGCCATAGAGATTTTGCCTTACTTAACTATTGCTTTTGGATTGATTGCCCTAACAAATGTAATCTTGCTCTATAAACTTTCATTAGGAAAAGTTAAAGGGTATTCTTGGCTCATAATATTTAATATAATTGAAATTGCACTCTTCTTTCTTCCAAATACTATAATGGAATTCACTCTTGTTTTCCTCATAAGCTCCATAATATTCTTTATTGGATCTATATTTGCAATGAACAATAAAAGCCGCTAAAAACTCGCTTACCGACATCTTTAAAAGAACATCTCCTAAAGAGAAATATGTTATCTTTGGCGATTGTTATCCCTGCACACAACGAAGAAAAAAGAATAGAAAACACATTAAAGTCTTACTTTTCACATTTTAATAATCTGGTTAAGACTGAAAAACTGGATAATTTTAAGATAATTGTTGTGGTGAATGCCTGTACTGATAGGACAATTGATATTGTAAGTAAATATAGAAAGAAAAATCTTGAGATTCTTGAATTTATAAAGGGGGGAAAGGGTTTTGCAGTCATAGAGGGATTTAAACATGCATTAAACGGAGATTATACCCATATCGGGTTTGTAGATGCTGATCTGGCAACCACGCCCTTGGAATATTATAGGTTATTCACTAAAATAAAAGGATATGATGGCATAATCGCTAGCAGGTATCTTCATGGAGCTAATTTAACCCCTAGAAACACTCTGCCGAGAATTATTGCTTCAAGAATATACAACTCATTCATAAGAGCCATTCTTCTTCTTCCTTATAGAGATACACAGTGCGGTGCTAAAATATTCAGAAGAGGAGCGATTACAAAAATTCTAAACAAAGTAGGAATGACTTCATGGGCATTTGACATAGAGATGCTTTACTTACTAAATAAGAAAGGGTTTAGAATAAAAGAGGAATCAACTGTTTGGTCAAACAAAGATTATTCAAAAATAAATTTTTGGAAGTCTGGACCTTGGATGGCTCTAGCAGTGTTACGTTTAAGAATATTAAACTCTCCATTAAGAAGAATGATTCGCATTTATGATAAATTTATTAAATACTTCAGGGCTGCAAGATAAAATGAAAAACATTGCTATCATAACTTCTCAAGGGGGGCATTTGGGACAGATGAAATTATTATTTTCCCAAGAAGTAATAAGACTAGATAATTGCATATTAATAACTGAAGACCTAAATCCTAAAGTAAAAACAAAATCTTTTTTAGGAAAGTATACTACATACTACTTCAAAAAAGATATTTTACTTAAGCCAAATCCTTTTACTTACTTAAAAACACTTTTTAATTTAATAAATATACTAAGAAAAGAAAAAATAGATATTATTTTTACAAATGGTGCTCAAATTTCTATTCCAGCCGTTATTGCCTGTAAAATTCTTGGGATAAAAAGTATATTTATTGATACAGTCATAAGAGTTAAAACTCCTAACTGGTCTGCACGCGCATCTTACCCCTTTGCTAATGAATTTTGGGTTCAACATCAAAATATGGCTAAAAAATATGGCAGGAAAGCAAAATACGTAGGGGGAATAGTATGATTTTTGTAACAATTGGAACCCACCCTGACCAATTTGACAGATTAATAAGAAGAATAGATAAAATCGCACCAAAAATTAAAGAAGAAATAATTGTGCAGAGAGGATTCACAAAATATACTCCTAAAAATATAGAGTATTTTGATTTCACGGATAAAATTGATGAATATTATAAAAAATCCCGAATTGTCATAGCTCAGTCTGCTACATCTTTGATTGAATTTATATTAAAATATGGCAAACCTGTTATTACTGTTCCGCGAGAGGCAAAATACAAAGAGCATATTAATGACCACCAGGTTGAATTTGCGGAATATTTTGCTAAAAAAGCAAATGTCTTAATGATAAGAAATATGAAAGAACTAACTCCAAAACTCCTTATCAACTATAGGAAAAAGCCAAAAATAGATTTGGATGGACTTTATAATTTACAAGATAAAATTAGAAAGGTAATTGATTCTCTATGAAATCTGACAATAGAACGGATTTTATCATTAACTTGGCAGACATAAAAAAGTCTGATTCTATCTTAACTGTGGGTGTTGCACATATCCCTGAAATTGAGAGAATAATTGAGACAAAAACAAAAAGCTCTAATTGTATTGATTTTGACTTAAAAAAAATAAATCATGCAAAAAGATATACTAAAAAAACAAATTTTATATGTGGAGACATCACTAATCCAGACAAAAAAATGTTCAATGGGTTTGACACCATAATTATGCTTGAAGTGCTTGAACACATTAAAGGGGATAGTGAAGTGTTAGAGAATATTCATAAAATGCTAAAGAATGAGGGGAAACTGATAATAACTGTGCCAAATAAACACCCATTACACATTATAAATCCCCTGTTATACACTCAGCATTATAGACATTATAAAATGGATGAGATAACTACGCTCCTCAAAAAGGTTGGCTTTTCTATCCAATACAAAAATACTGTTGAGTCACCTAAACTGATATTTGACTTGTATGTACATTTGTTTTGTAAATATTTATTGAGGAAGAGTATTCCTTTTGGAATACTTACGGGAAAAAATGACAAGACTTATTTAAATAATAATAATAAAGAAAATAAAGGAATGGATTGCTTGGTTGTTGCAACTAAAAACTAGACATACTTAAAAAAATTCTTTATTTTTGATAAGGTAATTATTCCATAAAGTAAGGTTAAGTAAAATACGTAAAATGGGTGTAAAAGCCAAAATAACTTTTTTGTTTTGAATAATTGTGGAAGAACATCAATTAGTGGAACTACAAGTGTTAAATTGGTCAAAACCATTAAGAAGAATTTAATGGTGCTTGGAGGTTGTCCAAGCTGAGTCCATTTAAAAGATTTTGTCCCATACTCCTTATTCATAAATCTATAAAAATAGGTTGCTTTTTTCTTCATAAATGAGAGCATGTTGTTTGAGGTTTTATGATATATTCTTGGTTTTGAATGTATTGCAACCCTCATGTTGTGATGGGCCATGTTTGCCGAGACATCAACATCTCTTGTATATCCGTTTATTGCCTTAAACACTGATTTGCGAAAAGCGCAACCGTTTGCTCCAAAAAACAATATTTTTTTTGGAGATAAATCAAAAATGAAGTAATCTTTTTGTTTATTAAATTTATTTTGATTTAATACAACTTGTGCTACTAATGAATAGGGGGTTGCAAATGGGTCTTCTACTCCAAGGGCATTAATATACTTAAGAAAATTGGTGTCTTTGGGTATAGGGGAAGTCAATGATTGAGAGGCCATTACTCTCTTGTCTTTGAAAGGTTCTAATATGTGCTTAATCCAGTCTTTGTTTAGAAGGATATTGTCGTGGTCAAGAAACACTATAAACTCTCCTTTTGATAGGTTTACCCCTTGGTCTTTTGCCATACCCTTGCCTTCTGAAAGCTTATAGGGATTATGAAATAACTTGATGTTCTTTTCTTTTTTTATATAACTCTTTACTATCTTAAGAGTATTGTCTGTCGAACCGCCATCTCCTATTATTACCTCATAATCTTTCCTTGAAAATTTTTGCATTAATATTGAATCTATACATTCTTTTAGTGTTCTTTCTGCGTTAAGAATACCTAAAACATAACTTACTTTTACCATTAAACTTCCACCTTTTCTAAAGTAATATTATCGATGTAGAGTTTGTGCCATAATTCAACATTTAGAAGAGTCCATAATTTGTGATCATTTCTATAGGTTGTTGGTTTTGATATTAGGCTGTCTAATTTTGATTTATTAAAAATATCTCTCTCTTTTAAGTCTTCTATATGCGGATTTACTCTGTTAAAGAAGTCCTTGTTTGTAAACCACGTCGAGATAGGAAGGCTAAAACCTTGTTTTTTTCTATTTAAAATTACTTTAGGCAATTGCTTGGAAATTGTTTTTCTAAACAAAAATTTGTTTGTTTTATATTTCAGGGGTATCTCAAAAAAATATTTTATTAAATCTTTATCTAAGAATGGAGCCCTTACTTCTAGACCATGTGCCATGCTCATCTTGTCTACTTTCATCAATAAATCATTTGGAAGCCATTCTTTAAAATAAAAATTAATAGAAGTTTTGTAAAGATTTTTTTCTAAATATTTATCAAGCAAATCTGGTCTTTGCACGCCTACAAAATATTTGATTTCATTGCTATTAAAAGGAAAATAATATAACTTTTTATAGGCTTTTTCTATTTCTTTACTATTCAGCAAATCTGCTCCAAAATTATATATTTGTTTTTTTGGATATTTGTAAAAAGTAGACATTCCTTTAAGAATGTGTGAGCTGATATTCTTTAGAGGTCTTGGGATTTTATTTACTTTTTCAACGAAAGATAGCCTGTTTACAGTATCATATCCTCCAAATACTTCATCGCCCCCTTCTCCAGACAAAGCAACTTTTACGTGTTTTGACACCTCTCTTGCTAATAGATAAGTAGGAAGTGAAGCAGGGTCTGATAGGGGCTCATCCATGTGCCAGACTACTTTTGGCAAATAAGATAATATTTCACCATCTAAGATTATTTCTTTATGGTCTGTCTGAAAATGCTCTGAAACAACCCGTGCATATTTTGATTCATCTATTCCTTCTTTGAATCCTACTGAAAATGTTTTTATTTTATCTGTGACTCTTGACATGTAAGAGACTATTGCGCTTGAGTCCAAACCCCCGGACAGAAGAACTCCGACAGGAACGTCTGACACAAGTCTTTTTTGTACAGCTCCATCTATTAAATTGTCTACTTCTTCTATTTTAGGATTTATTTTTTCGGATATATTAGGTAAACTATAATAAGAAGATATTTTAATTTTGCCTTGTGAAAACACTGCAAAAGATGAAGGCGGTAGTTTTTTTATTTCTGAAAATACTGTATCTTTTCCGGGAGAAAACCTACACATAATTGTATCTAAAAGCATATTCTTATCTACTTTATTTTGAACTCCCGCTTTTAGCAATGCCTTAATTTCTGAAGCAAAAATAATATTCTCTTTTTGAATTGAATAATAAAGAGGTTTTTTACCAAATTTGTCTCTGGCTAAAAATAAATCTTTATTTTTTTTATCCCATATAACAAAGGCAAACATTCCGTCAAGTTTTGAACAGATATTTTCTCCATATTCTTCATATCCCTTGATTATCACTTCTGTATCGCTTTCGCTGTTAAACTTGTGTCCTTTTTTTATTAAATCTTTCTTTAACCCTTTGAAATTATATATCTCTCCGTTGAAAGTAATTACTAAATTATTATCTGAACTTGACATTGGCTGATTTCCTTTTGGAGATAAATCAATAATTGCAAGCCTTCTATGGCCTAAAGAGATTCCTTTATCTGTAAAATAACCTTCTGCATCTGGTCCCCTATGGGAGATACATTGAGTCATTTTCTTGATTAACTCTTTGTCTTCCCATGTAAATCCCGTTATACCACACATTAATCTTTATAGTCTATCTTATAAGCGACTAGGCCTCCGAAGTTATTGTCATAGGGGTAAATTAAAGTAAATGTTGCGTCATCATTGGATGTTTGTTTTTTTATGTCGAACTGCACTACTTGATTCTGTGGAGATATTATGATGCTTGAATTGAAATATGGAAACAAAATTCCACGATATCCCTGTTCGTTCTGGACTTGCTGAACCATCCAATCTGGGTGATGGGGCTCTAATATAGAAGCAATTATGAATTTTGGCTTCTCTTCTTTTAATATCTTTGTGAAATTCTCTATTGACAATTTTGCATACGTAATGACTTCCCTTTCTGCATATGCTGTGGTTTGAGTATAAGAAACACTTAAAATTTTATCAATAATTTCAGAATTTTGCCTTATTAAAACAGAAGACTCTTTAACAGGGGAATAGCTTTCCTTTTTATTATTTATTATAGCTGTTGCATAATTTACTTGATAGAATAAAAATATTAAAAACATTATTGAAATGATTAAGATAGCTATATTTTTTGAATGCTTGTGTAGGTAAATATATAGATTCTCAATTGTTTTTGCCGAAAATAATAAAATAAAGGGTATTACCAAGAAAACCCATCTGTCCTCTATTGTTCCTTTTATATAAAAAATATAAAATAGAGCAACTATTAATAAAACTATAAATGAGAACATGGAAGAGTCTTTTCTTAAAGATTTGTCTTTTACTATTAAGTCTGCACTAAGTAAAGTTTTACCAATAAATGCAACTAGGCTTATTAGAAAAAATACAAACATTAACGCTTGTGGAAAAGAATAATAGAAATCAAGGACCATCCAGCCTAATTCCCTTCCTTCATTAAAATCTCCTGAATATGATGGGGCAAAAGCAAGAGGGTTGCCAAACATTACCAACTGCCAAATCATAAATGGAATCATTCCCATTATGAAGGAGCCAAGTATCAACCAATAATTCTTTTTCTTTATTAAACCAAATCCTTCGTAGTAAATCGCAAAGACAACCATAGATAATGGAACAAGAAGAGCTGATATTTTAAAGTAAAAACCTGCTGCTACAAATAGTCCTGTGTATAATGCATATTTATTTTTTTCAAATTTAATGAATTTCCAAAAGAAGCTACATGAAATAACCTGTAGGGTGACTGAAAAGAAATCCGGCTGGAACCTTACGCTCCAAAACAATAAAGACCAAATAAAAGATGTAAGGGCTGCGCTAATAAATCCTATTTTCTTGCCGTATAGTTCTTTTCCTAAATAATAAACTGCAATCACCAAAGCCACTGAGGGTAATACTACAAGTAAAAACTTAAGTGCGACTTCTCCAAAGCCCACTTTAATAAATAGTGCTGCTAACAACTGAAATAGAGGTGGTCTTTGAGGGTTTATATCATAAGGCACTCCTAATGCCCAGCTTTTTGCTGTTGACATATATTCTGCTTCATCCCACCACATCGTTTGATCTGCTGTTATAAAAAGATAGTATATTCTTACTATAAGTGCTACCAAAATAAGCAAAACAATTCCAACTCTACTATTTAATAGATTTTTGTATTTACCAAAGGAAAAACCCATAGAATCAACTGCAAAACTCTGTTTAAATCTCTTTTGTTAATCAATTTTTAGAAGAGATTCTAATTTTTTAATGATTTCAATCCACCTAAATTGCTCTGCTGTTTTTCTTGAGTTTTTCTGTAAATAGCCAATTTCTTTTTGACTCAATCCTTTTATTTTTTCTAATACTTTTGCTAAATGTTTGTAATCTCCGTTATTAAACAAGAAACCATTTTTTCCATCTTTGATTAACTCTTTGTTTCCGTCATTGTCGCTTCCTATAACTATTCTCCCCCTACTCATAGCTTCTACCAATGTCTGGGGCATGCCTTCGCTTATTGATGGAAGAATGAATATTCCTGCTCTATCTAACTCGTTAATTTGCTCTATTGAATTATAAGATTCTGGAATAAAGATTTCTCTTTTTTCTAAGCGATTTTCTTTAGCAATTCTTTTTATTTTTTTAAGATATTCTTTGTCAGCTGGACCTTTTATTTTAACTAAAAAACCGTTTTCATTAAGGAATGCTAGCGCATGGCTTATAATCTGAAGATTCTTTATAGGACTTATTCTTCCAGTATAAATTATTTCATCTACTTTATTCTTATCTATCTTTTTTATTGGCTTAAAGAACTCGTCGCTTATTCCATTAGGGATATATTCTATATTTCTACTGCCTATGCCTAGTTTTCTTAAATAAGGCAATTCCCATTTGGTTATAGTAATTATTTTATCAAATTCTTTTAATCTTTTTCTCCCTATGAATCTGTCATAAAATCTTACTAAAACATTAGCAATAAAACTTCTTGAGTTTTCTCTTCCAAATGGAGCGTGAGTTACCAGAAAAACCTTGCAACCTATCTTTTTTGCTACATTTAGGGCCTTTGTTGTATGCAGATGTCTGTATACGTGAACTATTATTATGTCCGGTTTAAAATTGATAGCTTCTTTCTCGAAGGACCAATGCATATAACTCTCTCCTCCTAATTTCCTTGCTGGAAAACGCTTGATTTTTAATTTACCTTGACTTTCTTCAAAGAGACATAACTCTTCGGATCCTTTCACTTTATTTGTAGAGAAGATTGTTACTTTGTGACCTCTATCTGCAAGCAATTGCGATTCTTTAAGTACCCTCATACCCACACCGCAACCACCTTTGGTATAATTGGTAATTTCTAATATTTTCATGAAATTATGTGTTTTATAGATTTAATAAGCATATTGGGTTTTAGGTCTAAACTAATTGTATTTCTTAAGAAATAGATCTAAAGTATTTATCATATGATTCATATGTTCTTCATTTAGTCCATGATGGCAACCAATTAAGAATCCTCTCCTCATAACTTCATCAGCTACGGGGAAATCAGAGGGTTTCTGACCCGTTGTTTCAACTAAATGTTCAAATGCTGGCTGTCGCAGTATATCTCCGGTGAATACTGGTCTAGTTTGAATATTCTTGCTCTCTAGAAATGTGGTTATGTCCTGTCTACTAAAGGGTGCATTCGATTTTATTGTCAGGGGAAAGCCAAGCCAGTTTGTTTGAGAGTCAGGTAATTGTTTGGGTAAAATGAAGAATTTTTCATAATCTTTGAAGAAACCATATAACCTGTCAAAGTTTTTCCGTCTTATCTCTGAAAACATAGAGAGTTTCTTTAATTGCGCTAAACCAAAAGCTGCGCTAATTTCTAGTGGCAAAAAATTATAACCTACATTTTCAAAAATAAATTTAGAATCATATTGAATTCCCGCTAAAGTAACTCCAAATCTTTTATTTATGTCTTCGCCCTCGTCTCTAGCAGAAGACCTTCCCCATCCGCGAATGATTTTTGCTTTGTCCATCCAATAAGAATTATTTACACAAATCATTCCACCCCCTCCTGCAGCAGTTATTATGTGTGACCCATAGAAACTAGTCGTAGAAATATGTGAATAACTTCCAGTTGGGACCCCTTTATATCTTGCCCCTAAGGTGTCGCATGAATCTTCTATAAATATAAGATTATAATCCCAAGCAATATTCTTTAATTCTTCAAGGTTAGAAAAATTTCCTATCAAAGAGGGAATCATAAGAACTTTTGTTTTGTTTGTAATTTTTTCTCTTATCTTACTCACGTCTATATTGTAAGTTCCCGGTTCAACATCTACAAAAATAGGTTTTAATCCCTTCTGTAAAAGAGGGGCTACGGTTGTTGAAAAAGTTAGGGCTGGTGTAATGACCTCACTTCCTTTAGGGAGGTCTAAAATTTCAAAAGCAAGTAAATTTGCAGAAGAGCCCGAATTAACCATCACCCCATGGTTCTTTCCGAATAAAATCGCAATTTCTTCTTCAAATTTCTTTGTTCGTGGACCAATAATTGTCTGATTTTTTCTTAAAACATCTAGAACTGCTTCTTCCTCTTCTATTCCATGAACTGCTTGTGCATATGAAACTCTTATTCCTTCAGGAGACATGATGATTCAAGCTTTTGGAGAGTTTATAATCATTTCTGCATTCAAGAATAATTTTAAATTGTCACTACTTTTTTTTAAATATTTAGCAAGTAAGATTTAAATAACTAAATTTACTGAAATTTTTATGAGATTACATGTTGCTAAGAGGACTTACATCGGGCCCAATGAAATTGACTCTGTCGAGCGGAGTGTAAATTCTTTGGCTCAAGATGCTGAATTAAGTAGGAGGTACGAGGGTGTTGATCTTACATTTATTCCAACTGTATCCGGGGCTCTTTCTGAGGATCCGGAGCGCATAACTAGACTTTTTGAAAGTATCAGAAAAACTGGTTGGAAAATCCCTTCTGGACCTTATAATCAAACAGCTGGACAAAAGTTTTCAAGTCACTTATTTGGTACTAGGTCTGATGATAATGCAGATATAACTGCTTTAATGTGCCTTGACCAATTTCCTCTTGAGCGAGAAGAACATTGGGAAGCACTGATGGGTCTAGCCTCAAAATTACATAAAGATAATAAAACTTATGCAACCGGTTCTAGAAATGTTGAAGTTGCTCTTGGAGTTCACCCTTCTAACTCTGGTAGGCGCATAATCCATGAAATGATTCATACATTCGCCGGTGGAACAGATGAGTTTAGAACTTCTTTGCCCCTAATGTTTGAGGCAAATCCCCATCCTGCGTATGCAAGATTTGGAGAATCAACATCAGGATTATATTTGATTAATAGAAATGGAGGAATTTATCCAGATTTGAAGAAAGAAGTAGACTTGAATGAAGATATTGCCGCAATGAATGGTTTTGCAATAGAATATGTTGCTGCTATTTTTGCAGCTAACAAAGGGCAAGTATCTAATGGTTATGTTTATGCAGTTAGAAATCCATTTTATCATACCCCCACAGAAGATGAAGAAAGAGCAAAAATATTGACGTGGATTGGTAATCAAACTGCAATTGTGGGAAGAACGTCTGTAAGACCATTAATGATTGCTGCTCTCTCTAAAGGTGAAAACTTAGAACAACTCTCATCTTTTTTTGACAAAGAATTGGTTGATGAAACCTCTAGAGTTATGATGGACGCGTTGAGATAACTACTGTTTTAGAACTATATAATTTATATACTCTTTTTTTTATGAATTTGTTATGGGTGTTGAGGATAAATCCAATATAAAGGTGGTTATCTTATGTGGAGGAAAAGGAACAAGACTTCGCGAGGTGAATGAGCTTATACCTAAACCTCTGGTTCCTGTTGGAGATATGCCGATATTGTGGCATATAATGAAGGGTTATGCTATTCAAGGGTATAATAATTTTATTCTATGTTTGGGATACAAGGGAGATACCATACGAGACTTCTTTCTCAACTACGTAAATAATAATCATAATATCACTGTGAACTTGAAAAGTGGACAAATAACAAAGCATAGTGGTGAAACGGAAGATTGGAATGTAACTCTAGTAAATACGGGCTTGGAAAGCAATACTGGAAAAAGAATTCATGCTATTAAAAAGTATCTTGAAAATGATCCTTATTTCTTGCTTACTTATGGTGATGGAGTCTCAGATGTTAATATTGATGAAGTGGTGAAGTTTCACGAGTCGAGAAATGTTATTGGAACAATCACTGGAATACGTGCTTCATCAAAATATGGGCAAGTTAAAACTAATGAAGAAGGCATAGCCACTCAATTTGTCCAGTATCCCTTGCTTGATGATAGAATTAATGGGGGGTTCATGGTTTTATCTAAGGAGTTTCTAAATCACCCTAAACTAGCTGAAAATGTGCCTGTAGAAGACCCAATTGTTGAATTAACTAAAGAAAGAAAGATAGCTGTTTACCACCATGATGGTGCATGGCATTGTATGGATACCCCGCAACATTTTGAAGAGTTAAATAAACTATGGAGTTCTGGGAAAGCAGGTTGGAAAACATGGTGAATAAATAAAATGACAAGTTTACTGAATAAAACGTTTAATAATAAGAAAGTTTTGATTACAGGACACACAGGGTTCAAAGGGTCATGGTTAGCAATCTGGCTTAGAGAATTAGGTGCTGAGGTAATAGGATATAGTTTAGATCCCCCCACTAAACCAAATAACTTTGAACTAACAAATTTGAAAGAGAAAATTATCGACATAAGGGCGGATGTAAGAGATTATCCAAAACTTGAAGAGGTTTTTTTTAAGTATCAGCCAGAAATAGTTTTTCATTTGGCTGCCCAAGCCATTGTATTAACAGGTTTTGAAAATCCAAGGGAAACATTTGATACAAATGTCCAGGGAACAGTTAACTTACTTGAAGTTGCAAGAAAAACTTCCAGTGTAAAAACCATGATTATGATAACAAGCGATAAATGTTATAAAGATCAAAACGTCCCTTGGGGCTATCGTGAGAATGATACTCTTGGTGGAAGCGACCCTTATAGTGCTAGTAAGGGGATGGCCGAACTTGCAATATCTTCCTACCAAAAATCATTTTACGATTCTTCAAGAGACATAGTTGTTGCGTCTGTAAGAGCTGGAAATGTTATTGGTGGAGGGGATTTTGCGAACTATAGGATTGTTCCGGATTCGATGAAAGCACTCATGCTTGGGAGTCAGGTCACTATAAGAAATCCCTCTAGTATTAGGCCATGGCAACATGTCCTCGTACCATTAAGTGGTTATCTAAACCTTGCTGCAATGATACAGGAAAAAAGACACGAATATGAAGGAGCTTGGAATTTTGGACCCCTTGAAAAGACTGGAATAACAACTGCAGAATTAGCGGATAAACTAATTGAACTTTGGGGTAATGGATCATGGAATCATACAAAACAGGAAGGTGCAAAAAAAGAAACAATGGTCTTAAAACTAAATTGGGATAAGGCCGCACATTTCCTTAAATGGTCTCCAGCTTACAATTATGAAGAAGCACTTAAATCTACCGTAAGCTGGTTTAGTGAATATAATAAAGAAAGTATGGGTAAAGGAGATTTATATCAGTTGTGCGCAGATCAAATAAAAAGTTATACTCAAAAAGCGCGTGATGAAGAAATTCAGTGGGCTTTAGATACCTGATTTTTAATGTTAATTAAAGATTCCTCTATTGTTGGAGATTTGTAGCTTAAGATGGACCTTAGTCTTGAAGAATTGGTGCCATTATTTAAGGGACGTTTAGCCACCTGGTTAAGAGAGACAGTGGAGGTTTTTTCCAATAATCTTTTGTCAATTTCAAATATCTTTGCTATGAGCAAGGCAAATTCATACCTATTTATTGTTTCTGGACCAGTTGCTACATAAATTCCACTAAGGTTTATGTCTATTGCCTTAGAAACATATTCACAAAAAACTTTAATGTCTATTGGATTACTTATCTGATCACAGGGGATTTTTCTTTTTTCCTTTAAAGCAAGCATTTGCATCAGAAAGTTATTTCCCCCTATATCATATCCATAAATAACTGTGGGTCTTAGTATGCACCAATCCTTTAAATTTTGGACTAATAGTTCAGCTTCTAATTTTGTCTTGCCATATAAATTGACTGGCTCAGTAGAAGATTCTTCATCGTAATTATTTAATAAACCCGCATAAACATAATCTGTCGAAATATAAATTAGTTTTTTATTATTCTTTTTACACCAATTCACCATATTTTCTGTTGCGGATACGTTTGATTTTCTAGCCTCGCTCTGGTGAGTTTCACAATAATCCACACTTGTTAAAGCAGCTGCATGAATAATAATATCTGGATTAATTGAATCTAAAACTTTTTCTATGTCTTTCATATTGAGATCATATGGATGGGTTGTAGTTTCAGACAATCTTCTGGATATTCCATATGATTTATGTTTATTTTTAAGGAAGTTGAAAATATTCTTTCCTACAAATCCTGCAGAACCTGTAACTAAAATTTTAGCCATTATCCGTGCTTAATATTCCAATCATAATTTATTTCTTTTGAAAAGGGGTCTATACGAATCATTTCTCCCGGAGTATAGGGGTGTGTCGGTATATTAATTACTAAAGAATCCTCTGTCCCTATTCCTTTGAACCCATTTGCAACTCCAGGTGGAACGCTGACTCTGATATAATTATCCTTGCTCATAAAAAATTCCATTATTTTTCCCTTTGTGGGTGAACCTTCCCTAAGGTCACAAACCACAAGTTTTATTTTTCCAACAGGAACTACATAATTAAGAGTCATTTCTTTGTGAACATGCCATGCCTTAATAGCTCCTGGATGAACCCATGAGCCATATGTTTCTCCAAATTGCTTAAAATAGGGATCGTCATTGCGCATCATGTGATAAATAACTCCTCTTTCATCAGAAATGCGATTCATCGGAGTAACAATTACTCCTTCAATGTGATTTGTTGCATTTGTCATAATTTTTTAGAACTTTACCCCTATAAAAAACTTTCTAGACTTATTGTCTTTGCGCATAATTAATAGTAAGATGGTATAATTGATTATGATCTCTATCTTCAATTTTACAAAATTCTATTGAGTCATCACCATATTTTACACTTTTGCCTACCAAATTTTCTGCTAGAGCTCTTGCTTCTTCTCCGGAGTAAGCAATACCAACTTCAACTAATAATTTTATCATTTCTTGTTCAGTCTTACGGACTTCACTTTTGCAAAAACCAAAAGCTCTTCTTTTGAAATTGACCACCCCTCTTTCAAAATTTCTATTTACCCACTCTTTTGCAGTGAACCTAGAATTACTACGGGGTTTAAGAGTTGAAGCTCTTGCAAATAAATCTTCTATGGAATCCATTATGGCATACAACACTGCATAATATTTAAGAGAGTGACCCTATTTAGAGAGGTTTTATAAACTATAAATATCTCTA